>Ga0164290_1000210_pt1 | contig 222003 bp, 196 predicted proteins | sample Micstemetagenome_FD_108782 | JGI IMG/M metagenome (GOLD analysis project Ga0164290, IMG submission 108782) | Contaminated culture microbial community from soil near Moab, Utah, USA - Microcoleus steenstrupii SON62 (Illumina Assembly) | ecosystem: Environmental > Terrestrial > Soil > Soil crust... | reverse complement strand
GATGGCAACGACACCCTGACCCTGTTCAACGGCCCGAACAGCCTGACCATCACCAATGTTGAGACGGTGATCGGCGGCACGGGCAACGACGACCTGACGATGTCCGACACCGTGTCGGGCGTGTTGTTCCAGCTCGGCGCCGGCAGCGACAAGCTGACCCTGGCGGATGGCGGCAACGAACTGACCGCCACCAATGTGGAAACCGTGATCGGCGGCGCCGATGCGGATACCGTGACCTATGGCGCGGCCGTCACGGGCGCCACCATCGACCTGGATGACGGCGCTGACGAACTGACCCTGGCCAACGGCACCAACAGCCTGACGGCTTCCAACGTCGAAACCCTGACGGGCGGCACCGGTGCGGATACCGTCACCCTGTCCACCACCATTGATAGCTCGGCCTCCATCGACCTGGGCGCCGGCGCTGACAAGCTGACCCTGGCGGCTGGCGGTAACACCGCCGTGCTGAGCAATGTGGAAAGCGTTGTGGGCGGCTCGGGTGCTGACGATGTCACGCTGGCCACCACCACCTCCAATGGCAACATTGACCTGGCGGCCGGCAGCGACAAGCTGACGCTCGCCAATGGCGGCAACACGCTGACGGCGAGCAACGTCGAGAGCATCACGGGCGGCACCGGCGCTGACGTTGTCACGCTGTCTTCCACGCTGGACAGCTCGTCCGCGGTCGACCTGGGCGATGGCAACGACACCATCACCCTGGCGACGGGTGCGAACACTGCCACCCTGACCAATGTTGAAACCATCACCGGCAATACCGGCGCTGATGTCATCACCCTGGGTGCCACGCTCTCCAATGGCAGCATCAACCTGGGTGCTGGCAGCGACAGCCTGGAACTGGCCGATGGCGGCAACACGGTCACCGTGAGCAACACCGAAACCGTGACCGGCGGTGCTGATGCCGATACCGTCACGCTCGGCGGCGCGGCCACCAATTCGAAGATTGATCTGGGTGACGGCACCGACAAGCTGGTGCTGGCCAACGGCGTCAACAGCCTGTCGGCTTCCAACGTCGAAACCCTGACCGGCGGCACCGGCGCTGACACGGTCACGCTGGAAACCACCATCGACAGCTCGGCAGTGATCGACCTGGGCGACGGCAAGGATAAGCTGACCCTGGCGGCTGGCGGCAACACCGCCAACCTGACCAACATTGAAAGCGTTGTGGGTGGCTCGGGTGCCGACGACGTGACGCTCACCACCGCTCAGACTGGCGGCAATGTTGATCTGGCGGCCGGCAACGACAGCCTGACGCTGGCCGATGGCACCAACAGCTTCACCGTCTCCAACGTTGAGACCCTGACTGGCGGCACTGGCGCGGATACCGTGACCTTCGCCACCACGCTCGATAGCTCGGCTTCGGTCGATCTGGGCGACGGCAACGACAGCATCACCCTGGCGACGGGCGCCAACACGGCCACCCTGACCAACGTTGAGACCATCACCGGTAATACTGGCGCCGATGTCATCACCCTGGGTGCCACTGTCTCCAACGGCAACGTCAACCTCGGCGCCGGCAGCGACAGCCTGACCCTGGCCGATGGTGGCAACACCCTCACCGTGAGCAACACCGAAACCGTGACCGGCGGCGCTGATGCCGATGTGGTCACGCTCGGCGGCGCGGTTACCAATGCCAGCATCGACCTGGATGACGGCAGCGACAGCCTGACCCTGGCCAATGGCGTCAACAGCCTGTCGGTGAGCAACGTCGAAACCCTGACCGGCGGCACGGGTGCGGATACCGTCACCCTGTCCACCACCATCGACAGCTCGGCTCAGATCGATCTGGGCGCTGGCGCTGACAAGCTGACCCTGGCCGACGGTGGCAACACCGCCAACCTGAGCAACGTGGAAAGCGTTGTGGGCGGCTCGGGCGCTGACGATGTGACGCTCGCCACCACCACTTCCAATGGCAACATCAACCTGGGTGCTGGCGACGACACGCTGAACCTGGCGGATGGCGGCAACACCCTCACTGTCTCGAACACCGAGACCGTGGTTGGCGGCACTGGTGCCGACAACGTGACCCTGGGTTCGACCCTGCCTTCGACGGCTTCGGTGGATCTGGGTACCGGCAATGACACCCTGACCCTGTTCAACGGCCCGAATAACCTGACCATCACCAATGTTGAGACGGTGATCGGCGGCACGGGCAACGATGACCTGACACTGTCTGAGACCGTGTCGGGCGTGCTGTTCCAGCTCGGCGCCGGCAGCGACAAGCTGACGCTCGCCGATGGCGATAACAGCCTGACGGCCACCAATATCGAGACCGTGATCGGTGGTACCGGCGCTGATACCGTGACCTACGGTGCGGCGGTGACCAATGCCACCATCGACCTGGAAGATGGCAATGACAGCCTGACCCTGGCCAACGGCGTCAACAGCCTGACCGCGAGCAACGTCGAAACCCTGACGGGCGGCACCGGTGCGGATACCGTTACGCTCTCCACCACCATCGACAGCTCGGCCGAAATCGACCTCGGCGCCGGCAAGGATAAGCTGACCCTCGCCGATGGCGGCAACACCGCAGTGCTGACCAATGTTGAAACCCTGGTTGGCGGCTCGGGCGCCGATGAGGTGACCTTCTCCGACACCGTGTCGGGCGTCTCGGTCGATCTGGCGGCCGGTAACGACAGCCTGACGCTCGCCGATGGCACCAACAGCCTGACTGTTTCCAACGTCGAGACGCTGACTGGCGGTACCGGCGCGGATACCGTCACCCTGTCCTCCACGCTCGACAGCTCGGCCTCGGTCGATCTGGGCGATGGCAACGACAGCATCACCCTGGCGACGGGCGCGAATACCGCGACCCTGACCAATGTTGAAACCATCACCGGCAATACCGGCGCTGATGTCATCACCCTGGGTGCCACGCTCTCCAACGGCAACATCAACCTGGCCGCGGGCAACGACAGCCTGGAGCTGGCCGATGGCGGCAACACCGTCACGGTGAGCAACGTCGAGACCATCACCGGCGGCACGGATGCCGACATCGTGACGCTGGGCAACGCCTCCACGGTGGCGAATATCGATCTGGGCGACGGGGCCGATAAGCTGTCTCTGTCCACCGGCACCAACATCGCCACGATCAGCAACGTGGAAACCCTGACCGGCAATACCGGCGCGGATACCATCACGCTGAGCACCACAATCGATAGCTCGGCTTCCATCGACCTGGGTGCCGGCAACGACAAGCTGACCCTGGCTGATGGCGGCAACACCGCCAACCTAAGCAATGTCGAGACCGTCACGGGCGGTTCGGGCGCTGACGATGTGACGCTCGCCACCACCACGGCGAATGGCAACATCAACCTGGGCGCTGGCGACGACACCCTGAATCTGGCGGATGGCGGCAACACCCTCACTGTCTCGAACACCGAGACCGTGGTTGGTGGTACCGGCGCTGACAATGTGACCCTGGGTTCGACCCTGCCGTCCACCGCTTCGGTGGATCTGGGCGACGGCAACGACACCCTGACCCTGTTCAACGGCCCGAACAACCTGACCATCACCAATGTTGAGACGGTGATCGGCGGTACCGGCGCGGATGACCTGACCATGTCGGGCACCGTCTCGGGCGTGCTGTTCAACCTCGGTGGCGGCAACGACAGCCTGACGCTCGCCGATGGTGGCAACAGCCTGACCGCCACCAACGTGGAAACCCTGACCGGCGGCACCGGCGACGACACCGTGACCTACGGTGCGGCGGTGACCAACGCCACCGTTGACCTGGATGACGGCAACGACAAGCTGGTGCTGGCCAACGGCGTCAACAGCCTGAGCGTGAGCAACGTCGAGACGCTGACGGGTGGCACTGGTGCCGATACCGTCACCCTGTCCACCACGATTGATAGCTCGGCCGAGATCGACCTGGGTGCCGGCAACGACAAGCTGACCCTGGCGGCCGGCGGCAATGCCGCTGTGCTGAGCAATGTTGAGAGCGTTGTGGGCGGCTCGGGTGCTGACGATGTCACGCTCGACACCCTGATCACCAATGGCAACATCGATCTGGCGGCGGGCAATGACAGCCTGACCCTGGCCAATGGCACCAACAGCCTGACGGCTTCCAACGTCGAGACCATCACGGGCGGCACCGGCAACGACACGGTGACCTTCACCAGCACGCTGGACAGCTCGGCCTCGATCGATCTCGGCACCGGCACCGATACCGTCAACCTGGCGGCCGGCGGCAACACCGCGACGATTGATGCTGAAATCATCACCGGCAATACCGGCGCTGATAACATCACGCTCGGCACCAACTCGGGCAACGCCACCATCAACCTGGGCGCCGGCAACGACACCCTGACGCTTAGCGCGATCGGCAACACGGTCACGGCCTCCAACGTTGAGACCATCACCGGCGGCACGGGCGACGATATCGTCACCCTGGGCGTGGCCACCACGGGTGCGACCATCGACCTGGGCGACGGCACCGGCGACGCCCTGACGCTGGCCAATGGCGTCAACACCGTCACGCTCGCCAATATCGAGAATATCGATGGCGGCACGGGTGCTGACACGGTGACGCTGACCTCCACCATCGACAGCTCGACCACCATCGACCTGCAGGCTGGCCTGGATAAGCTGACCCTGGCTGATGGCGGCAACTCGGGTGACATCTACAACGTCGAAACCCTGAATGGTGGTTCCGGCGCGGATGTCATCAGCTTCTTCAACAGCGGCGCGACCTCGGCAAGGTTCGATCTCGGCGCTGGTGCGGACGAGCTGACCCTGAATTCGGGCGGCACCTACACGGCCTCGAATATCGAGACCCTGACTGGTAGCGGCGGCGCCGATCTGGTGACGCTGACCACCACGCTGGATAGCTCGTCGCAGATCGATCTGGCTGGCGGCAACGACAGCCTGACGCTGGCGACCGGCGGCAATACCGCCACCATCAGCAACGTGGAGACCCTGACCGGCAATACCGGCGCGGACCTCATCACGCTGGGTGACACGGTTTCCGGCATCTCGGTCAACCTGGCGGCTGGCAATGACAGCCTGCAGCTGGCTGATGGCACCAACAGCCTGACGGTGAGCAACGTTGAGACGCTGACCGGCGGCACGGGTGACGACACCGTCACGCTCGGCTCGGCCACCAGCACCTCCACCTCGATTGATCTGGGTGATGGCGCTGACAAACTGGTGCTGTCGAACAACACTAATGTCCTCACGGTCAGCAACATCGAGACGCTGACGGGCGGCACCGGCGCGGATACCGTCACGCTGGCCACCACCGTTGACAGCTCGGCTTCCATCGACCTGGGCGCTGGCAAGGATAGCCTGACGCTCGCCAATGGCGGCAACACCGCCGTCATCGGCGGCGCCGAGACCATCACGGGCGGCACCGATGCCGACGAAGTGACGCTCAGCGCGGTCATCACCGGCGGCACGATCAACCTGGCCGGCGGCAACGACAAGCTGACGCTCGCCAACGGCGCCAACTCGCTCACCGTCTCCAACGTCGAGACTGTGATGGGTGGCACCGGCGCCGATACCGTGACGCTGGCCAGCACCCTGCCGGCTTCCTCGCTGATCGACCTCGGCGACGGCACCGACACGCTGATCCTGTTCAACGGCCAGAACAACTTCACCATCACCAACGTTGAGAACGTGATCGGTGGCACCAACAACGATACCGTGGTGCTCTCCGAAGCGGTGACCGGTGCGAAGTTCGATCTGGGTGTGGGCAATGAAAGCCTGACCCTGGCGAACGGCACCAACAGCCTCACGGCCTCGAATATCGAGACGCTGACTGGCGGCACCGGTGCTGACACCATCACCATGGGCGCCGGCACCACCGGCGCGACTGTTGACCTGGGCGACGGCAGCGACACGCTGACCCTGGAGAACAGCGCCACCACCCTGACGGTGAGCAACGTTGAGACGCTCACGGGCGGCACGGCGGCTGACATCATCACCCTGGGCAGCACCATCGACAGCTCGGCTTCCATCGATCTGGGCGCCGGCAAGGATAAGCTGACCCTGGCCGATGGCGGCAATACCGCTGTACTGGCTGGCGTCGAAACCGTGATTGGCGGTTCCGGCGACGATCTGGTCAGCTTCACCGGCGCGGTAACCGGCGTCTCCATCGATCTGATGGCTGGCAACGACTCGATCACGCTCTCCAACGGCACCAACAACCTGACGGTCAGCAATGTTGAGACGCTGACCGGCGGCACCGGCGCAGACACCGTCACCCTGGGCGGCACCCTGTCCTCCTCGGCGGAAATCGACCTGGGCGACGGCAACGATGCCCTGACGCTGGCCAATGGCGCCAACACGCTGTCCATCAGCAACGTTGAGACTCTGACTGGCGGCACCGGCGCGGATGTCATCACCTTCGGTGACACGATCAGCGGCGGCAACGTCAACCTTGGCGCGGGCAGCGACAAGCTGACGCTCGCCGATGGCACCAACACCCTGACCGTGACCAACGTTGAAAGCGTGGTTGGCGGCACGGGCGACGACACCGTCACCTTCGGTGGCGCGGTCACCAACGCCAATGTCGACTTCGGCACCGGCAACGATAAGCTGGTCATGGCGGCGACGGGCGGTTCGGTCTCGGTGTCTAACGCCGAAACCATCACGGGCGGCGCGGGCGCAGATGTCGTCACGCTCGGCACCACGGTCGATACCTCTGTGGTCATCAACCTGGGCGCCGGCCTCGACAAGCTGACCCTGGCCGATGGTGGCAACGAAGTGTCCATCAGCGGTGTGGAAACGGTTACCGGTGGCAGCGGCGCTGACTTGCTGACCCTGGATACCGCGCATACCAACGGTAACATCAACCTGGCGGCGGGTAATGACAGCCTGACCCTGGCGGCTGGTACCAACACCATCACGGTGAGCAACGTTGAAACCATCACCGGCAACACCGGTGCTGATACCATCACCCTGGGTTCGACCGTTGCCTCCAGCACCTCGATCGACCTCGGCGCGGGCAGCGATAAGCTGACCCTGGCCAACGGCGGCAACACGCTGTCGGTGAGCAACGTCGAGACCCTGACCGGCGGTACTGGCGCGGATGTGGTCACCCTGGGCGAGACGACCAGCAATATGCAGGTCAACCTGGGTACCGGCACCGACCAGCTGATCCTCAAGGATGGTGGCAACACGCTCACGGTCTCGGCGGTGGAATCGATCACCGGCGGCGCCGATGCCGATACCGTCACGGTCTCCGGTGTGATCACCGGCGCCAATTACGACCTCGGCGCGGGCAGCGACAAGGTGGTTCTGGCCAATGGTGCCAACAGCCTGACGCTGACCAACGTCGAAACCATCACGGGTGGTACCGGCGCGGATATCGTCACGCTGGGCAGCACGCTGGACAGCTCTGCCGTCATCGACCTCGGCGCTGGCAACGACACCTTGACGCTCTTCAACGACGTCAACACCTTGTCGCTCGCCAACATCGAGACCGTGGTCGGCGGTACGGCTGATGACACCATCACGCTGAGCACCACCCTGGCCACCGGCAGCTTCAACCTCGGCGCCGGCAGCGACAAGCTGACGCTGAAGGATGGCACCAACACCCTGTCCGTCTCCAATATCGAGACGATCATGGGCGGCACCGGCGCAGACACCATCACGATGACCTTCGCCGGCACCGACCTGGTTATCGATCTGGGTGCGGGTTCCGACAAGCTCACCCTGTCGGGTGGCGGCACCAACCAGATCTCGATCGCCAATGTCGAGACCATCACCGGTGCCACCGGCAACGATATTGTCACGCTCACGGCCGGCATCACCGGCGGCAGCGTGGCGCTCGGCGCCGGCAACGACAAGCTGGTCCTGGCCGATGCCACCAACAGCGTTGCCATCAACGGCATCGAAACGCTGATCGGCGGCAGCGGTGCGGATACCGTAACCTTCGGTGCGGCGGCTGTCGGCACCACCATCGATCTGATGGATGGCAACGACAAGATCACGCTGTTCAACGGTTCGAACAACGTGACCATTACCAACGCCGAGACCATTGTGGGCGGCACCAGCGCCGATATCGTGACGCTGACCACCACCGTGTCCTCGATCAACCTGAACCTGGGCAACGACAAGCTTACCCTGGCCGACCTCGCCAACGACCTGACGGTCTCTGGTGTGGAAACCATCATCGGTGGCAACACCACTGACGATGTCACCATCAGCGGCGGCATCAGCAAGGGCACGGTCGACCTCGGCACGGGCAACGACTCGGTGACGCTGCTTGGCGGCACCAACACGCTGACCGTCAGCAACGTCGAAACCATCACCGGCGGCACTGGCTCCGACACGGTCACCTTCGGCACCACCGTCAACGGTGTCGATATTGACCTCGGCGCCGGCGGCGACAAGATCATCTTGGCGGCGGGCACCAACAACCTGACGGTGACCAATGTTGAGAGTGTCACCGGTGGCACTGGTAACGATACCCTGACCATCGATGGCGCGGTGAATGCCGGCGTCTTCGACCTGGGCGCGGGCACCGATACCCTGAACCTCGACGACACGGTGAATATCGTGACTGTCGGCAACATCGAAACCGTCAATGGCGGCTCGGATGTTGACGTCATCACCATCACCGGCACCCAGGCAACGGTCATTCTCGCCGGCGCTGGCGACGACGAGATTACCGGCGGCTCCTCGGCTGATACCATCGTGGGCGGCGCAGGTAGCAACACGGCTACCGGCGGCGCGGGTGTGGACACCTTCGTCTTCGCCTCGGCCAGTGGCACGATGACGGTCAACGACATGACCGGCACCGACAAGATCGGCCTGGACATCACGGGCGGCACCTTCGGTACCGATGCCTTCGCGGTGGCTTCGCTGAGCAACAACGTGAACATCAAGGCGGTGGCCGATGCTTCCGTCCTGGGTGCCACCACGCTGGGCCAGGCCGGCTTCGCCTACCAGTCGGATACCGGCGAGCTGTACTACAAGGCCGATGGCGACTTCAGCAGCGGCGCGGTGCTGGTGGGTACGATCACCACCAACACGGTCTCGCCCTGGACTTACAACTTCAGCCAGATCACGGCGGTCTAAACGCCGCAGGATCAGGTCAGCGATTATCGAGCGGGGCGGCCCTTGGGCCGCCCCGTTTCGTTTCGGCTCAGGGCCTGGTTCAGGGGCCAATTGCCGCCCGGTAACGGTTGGGTAAGGTCGTGCCGGAATACTGTGGAGAGGATTCCGCCCATCGCGGCGGCATGGCATGATCGGGTATGCCCGCCGGAACACGGCGGGTGGAGCAGGGCGGGGCATGGCGAAAGCGGCAGGCGGGATTACGGCGCAGGGAGTGATCGAGGCGGCGGTGGCCGCGTTCCAGCGTGGCGCTTACGAGGAAACCGAGCGGCTCTGCCGGGCCTTGCTGAAAGCCGCGCCTGACGATCCAGCCTCGCTGCAGCTTTTGGGCCTGGCCTCCTATCGCCGCGGCCAGTTCACCGAAGCCGAAGCCACCCTGGCCAAGGCCGCCGAGAAGGCACCGGCGTCGCCGGAAATCCAGGCCAACCACGCGGCCGTGCTGCGCGCCCTGGGGCGGCTGCCCGAGGCGGAAGCCGCCAATCGCCGCGCCGTCACGCTCAAGCCGGATTTCCCCGAGGGGCACCATAATCTCGGCAATGCCCTGCGCGATCTCGGCCGCCATGCCGATGCCGAAGTGGCCTTCCGCCGCGCCACCGAATTGCGGCCCAATTTCTCCGATGCCTGGCTCAGCCTCGGCCGCCTGCTGCAGCTCATCGGCCGGCTGGCTGATTCGGAAGCCGCCTTCCGCAAGGTGATCGAGCTGAAGCCGGATTTCTCCGATGTCTACAGCGATCTCGGCAATTCCCTGCTCGGCCTCGATAGGCTGCAGGAGGCCGAAGCGGCTTTCCGCCAGGCGCTCACGCTGCGGCCGAACAGCCATGAGGCTTCGGTGAATCTGGCTGCCTTGCTGCTGCGTGCCGGCCGGCCCCATGATGCCGAAACCTTCTCCCGCCGCGCCCTGGCCCTGAAGCCGGATCTGCATCAGGGCTTCAACAACCTCGCCATCGCGCTGGAAGACCAGGGCCGGCTGGATGAGGCATCGGGCGTATTCCGCCAGGTGCTGAAACTGAAGCCGGATTATGCCGCCGGCCATAGCAGCCTGCTCTTCTGCCTGAATTACCGCCATGACCTCACGGCCGAGGCCATCGCTGCCGAATACAAGACCTGGGATCAGCAGCATGCCAAGCCCTTGCTGCCGCGCCCGCTGCGCCATGCCAATGGCCATGAGCCGGGCCGCAAGCTGAAGATCGGCTATGTCTCGCCGGATTTCCGCCAGCATGCTGTGGCCTTGTTCTTCGAGCCGCTGCTGGCGGCCCATGACCGCAGCCAGTATGAAATCTATCTCTATGGCGAAGTGCCCAATCCCGATGCCATCACCGAACGGCTGAAAGGCCAGGCCGATCATTGGCGCGCCACCGTGGGCCTTTCCGATGACCGCATGGCGGCGCTGATCCGCCAGGATGGCATTGATATCCTGATCGATCTGGCCGGCCATACCGCCGGTAACCGTCTCCTGGTTTTCGCGCGCAAGCCGGCGCCGGTGCAATTCTCCTACCTGATCGGCCATGGCACCACTACCGGCCTCACCACCATCGACGGTTTCCTCTCGGATGATTTCATGGTGCCCGAAGGTTTCGAGCATCTGTTCTCCGAAAAGATCATCCGCATCGGCCGCTCGCCGCTGGTCTATCAGCCGCCGGCCGCCATGCCGGATGTGAGTCCGCTGCCGGCGAAAAGCAACGGCCATATCCGCTTTGGCTGCTTCAGCCGCACAGTGCGCATCAATGAGGATGTGATCGCACTCTGGGCCGAGATGCTGCATCGCGTGCCGAAGTCGGTACTGGTGCTGAATTCCAAGCCCTTTGCTGAGAAGTCCACGCGTGAGCTGTTTGAGCAGCGTTTCGCGCCCCATGGCATCGGGCCGGAGCGGCTGGAGCTGATCTACACCTTCCCGCAGCCCAAGACCTGGGCCGCTTATAACAACATCGATATCGCGCTGGATCCATTTCCCCACAATGCCGGCACCACCACGATTGAAGCCTTGTGGATGGGCGTGCCGGTGATCAGCCTGGCCTGTCGGCCCTCGGTCGGCCGCTTTGGCGCCAGCATTCTGGGCGCTTTGGATATGAGCGACTGGGTGGCCGCCGAGCCCGATGGCTATCTTGAGATCGCCGAACGCTGGTCGAAAGACCTGGATGGCTTGGCCAAGCTGCGTGCCGGCCTGCGCGCGCGCTTCTCGGCTTCCGCCATGCGTGATGGCCCCGGCCTCGCCCGCGCGGTGGAAACCGGCTATCGCCAGCTTTGGCAGGAATGGTGCGAAAGCCGCGACCTCGCCGGCACCGAGCCGCCCGAGCCGGAGCGGCCGCTGACCTAGGCCGATGTGGTGGCGGCCTTCAATGCCGGGGACCGCGAGCAGGCGCGGCGCGTCTGCGCCTCGTTGCTGGAGCAGCAGCCCAATAATGCCGATGCGCTGCAGGCCATGGGTGTGCTGTGCTGCGAAGTGAAGGATTACCCGGCGGCGCTGAAATGGCTGTCGCGTGCCGTGGCGATCAATCCCAACCTGCCGGAATACTGGTCGTCGCTTGGCGTGGTGGCGCGGGCCATGAAGCTGCATGGCGATGCGGAGAATTTCTACCGCAAGGCCATCGCACTGAAACCGGTTTTCGCCGAGGCGCATAACAATCTGGGCAACGCGCTGCGCGACCAGGGCAAGCTGACGGAAGCCGAAGAAGCCCTGCGCGCCGCCATCGAGCAGCGCCCGGATTTCGATGATGCCATGGTCAATCTCGGCCTGGTGCTGCTGGCGCGCGAGCGCTATGACGAAGCCGAAGTGATCCTGCGCCGCGTGCTGGCGCTGAAGCCAGAACGCCCGGATATTCATGATGCCCTGGCGATCATGCTGATGCGCCGCGGCCGTCTCTCGGAAGCCGAGGAATTCGCGCGTTCCTCGCTGCGCCTGCGGCCCGATCATCCGGCCACGCTCGGCACGCTTGGCATCGTGCTGGAAGATCAGGCGCGCCATGACGAAGCCCTGGCCATGCTGCGCCGCGCCGTCACCATCGCGCCGGGTGATCTGGCGGTCTCCTCAAGCCTGCTTTTCTGCCAGAATTATCGCCCCAACGCCACGCCGGAAGAAATCTTCGACGAATACAAGCGCTGGGATGATCGCCACGGCAAGCCGCATCTGCCCAATCCGCTGCGCCATGACAACAAGCCCGATCCCAAGCGCAAGCTGAAGATCGGCTATGTCTCGCCGGATTTGCGCCAGCATGTGGTGTCGCTATTCTTCGAGCCGGTGCTGGCGGCCCATGACCGCAGCAAATTCGAGGTCTATCTCTATGGCGAAGTGGCCAATCCCGATGCGATGACCACGCGCTTCCAGAAGCTGGCCGATCATTGGCGCAGCACTGTGGGCAAGAATGACGATGAAGTGGCCGGCATGATCCGCGCCGATGGCATCGATGTGCTGATCGATCTGGCCGGCCATACGGCTGGCAACCGCCTTACCATGTTCGCGCGCAAACCGGCCCCGGTGCAGTTCTCCTATCTGATCGGCCATGGCACCACCACGGGCCTCACGGCGGTGGATGGCTTCCTGGCCGATGCCGCCATGGTGCCGGAAGGCTACGATCACCTGTTCAGCGAGAAGGTGGTGCGCCTGCCGCGCTCGCCGCTGGTCTATATGGCGCCGCCGGCGATGCCGCTGGTTTCGCCTTTGCCTGCATTGAAGAAGGGCAAGAAGAAAAAACCCGTGATCACCTTCGGCTGTTTCAGCCGCACCGTGCGCATGAATGACCATGTCTTTGCAGTCTGGTCGCGGATGCTGAATGCGATCCCAAACTCGCGGCTGGTGCTGAATTCCAAGCCCTTCACCGACGAGCCGACACGCAAGCTGTTCCTGGATCGCTTCGCCGCCCATGGCGTGGCGCCGGAACGCATCGACCTGATCTTCACCAGCCCGCAGCCGCGCACCTGGGAATATTACGGCAATATCGATATCGCGCTGGATCCCTTCCCGCATAATGCCGGCACCACCACGATTGAAGCCTTGTGGATGGGCGTGCCGGTGCTGAGTCTGGCGGGGCGGCCCTCGGTGGGCCGTTTCGGCGCCAGCATCCTCGGTGCCCTGGGCATGAGCGATTGGGTGGCCAATAGCGACGATGAATATGTCGCCATCGCTCAGAAATGGGCGGCTGACCTGCCAGCCCTGGCCGAGTTACGCAAGAATCTGCGCGGTATGTTCGAGAAGTCGCCGATGCGCGATGGCGTATCGCTGGCCCGCGCCATCGAAGGCGCCTTCCGCGACTTCTGGGTGGATTGGTGCCAGCGGCAGAATAAGGGCACAGCACCTGCTGCGGCGGCACCCGCTGCGGCGACACCAGCCAAGCCCGCCAATGCGCAGGATCATTTCGCCGCCGCCATCCAGGCTTTCCAGAGCGGCAAGCTGGCGGAAGCCGAGCGTGAGGCGTTGGCCTTGCTGAAGCTTGATCCTAAGAATGCCGATGCGCTGCATATCCTGGGCCTGGTGGCTTATCGCAAGCGCGATTGGCAGACCGCCGCCGACCGTATCGGCGAGGCGGTGAAGCTGATGCCGAAAATGGCCGAGCTGCGCTGGAATCGCGCCGGTGCCTTGCGCCAGCTCGGGCAACTGGCCGAGGCGGAGGCTGAATGCCGTCAGGCCGTGGCCTTGGCGCCCAATTCGGCCGAGGCGCATAACAACCTCGCCAACACGCTCAAAGATCGCGGCAATCTGGCCGAGTCGGAGAAGGAATTCCGCGAGGCCGTGCGGCTCAAGCCGCAATATCCCCATGGCTGGGCCAATCTCGGCAACACGCTGTTCGCCATGGGCCGCTTCGTGGATGCGGAAGAGGCCTGCCGCAAGTCATTGTCGCTGGAGCCCAACAACACCGATGCCCATAACAACCTGGGCAATGCTCTGCTCGGTCAGGAAAGGCTGGATGAGGCAGCCGAGGAATTCCGCGCTGCCTTGAAGATCAACCCGGATTATGTGCTCAGCCATTCCAACCTGCTATTCTGCTCCAATTACCGCGCTGATCTGACGGCAGAGGATATCTATGCCGAATATCGCCGCTGGGATGAGCGCCATGGTAAGCCGCGCCTGCCCAATCCGCTGCAACATGGCAATGATAAGTCGCCCGAGCGCAAGCTCAAGATCGGGTATGCCTCGCCAGATTTCCGCAATCATGCCGTGGCGATGTTCTTCGAGCCTTTGCTGGCCTCGCGCGACCGTGACGCTTACGAAGTCTATCTCTATGCTGAAGTGCCGAGCCCCGATGCGGTGACCGAGCGGCTGAAAGGCCAGGCCGATCACTGGCGCGGCACGGTAGGCAAGGGCGATGACGATGTGGCAGCGATGCTCCGCGCCGATGGCATTGATGTGCTGGTGGATTTGGCCGGCCACACGGCGGGCAACCGCCTCGGCGTCTTCGCGCGCAAGCCGGCGCCGGTGCAATTCTCCTATCTGATCGGCCAGGGCTATACCACGGGCCTTTCGGCGGTGGATGGCTTTTTCAGCGATGATGCCATGGTGCCCACGGGCTTTGAGCATCTCTTCTCCGAGAAGATCGTGCGCCTGGGCCGCTCGCCCTTGGTCTATCAGCCGCCCAATGGCATGGCCGAAGTGGGGCCATTGCCGGCGCAGCGCAACGGCCATGTCACCTTTGGCAGTTTCAGCCGCACCGTTCGCCTGAACGAGAAAGTGGTGGCCCTGTGGTCCAAGCTGTTGCAGCGCGTACCCAATGCCAAGCTGGTGCTGAATTCCAAGCCGTTTGCCGAGGCCGGCATGCGCGATATCTTCGTGCAGCGTTTTGCCGCCAACGGCATCGGCGCGGAGCGGCTGGAGCTGATCTACACCTATCCGCAGGTCAAGACCTGGGCGCATTACAACGAGATCGATATCGCGCTGGATCCTTTCCCGCACAATGCCGGCACCACCACGATCGAAGCCTTGTGGATGGGCGTGCCGGTGCTGAGCAAGGCGGATCGTCCTTCCGTTGGCCGCTTCGGCGCCAGCATCCTGGGTGCGCTGGGCATGGAAGATTGGGTCACCGAGAACGAGTCCGAGTTCGTCGCCATCGGCGAGCGCTGGGCCAATAACCTCGACGGCCTGGCCGTGCTGCGCGCCAGCCTGCGGGCGCGTTTCGAGGCGTCGCCGATGCGTGATGGCCCGGGCCTCGCCCGCGCCATCGAGGCGGGCTATCGCCAGCTCTGGCGCGATTGGTGCGCCGGGTGAGCCAGGAGGCTCGCCTCACGCATCTGACCCATGCCCTGCAGGCATTGAAGACCGGGGTTGCGGCCGATGCGGTGCGCGCGGCCGAAGCGGCGCTTGCCATCGCGCCGGATGATGCTGAAACGCAGTATGTTGCCGGCCTGGCCTATACGGCGGCCGGTGATGCGCCGCGCGCCGTGGCGCAATTGCGCCTCGCCGTGGCCGCCAGAACCAAGACATCCTGGCAATGGGCCTTGGGCCGCGCCTTGATGCATAACCGCCAGCATGGCAAGGCCGAGCGGGTTTTCCGCGCCATCCTGGAACGCTCGCCCAATCATGTGGCCAGCCTGCAGGAGCTTGCCACTGTCTGCGTCTGGCTGCGGCGGCCCGAGGAGGCGATGGCGCTCTGCCAGCAGGGCTTGAGCGTAGCGCCAGACTCGGCGCAGTTGCTCACGATCTATGGCAATTGCCTCATGGAGCAGGGCAGTTTCCAGGCTGCGGCGGAGAAATTCAGCCAGGCCCTGGCGCTTGACCCGACTCTGGTCAGCGCCCATTCCAGCCTGCTGTTTTGCGCCAATTACCGCACCGATCTGACAGCCGAGGATATCTACGCCGAATATCGCCGCTGGGATGAGCGCCATGGCAAGCCGCATCTGCCTGATCCGTTGCAGCATGGCAACGATACGTCGCCGGAGCGGCGTTTGAAGATCGGCTATGTCTCGCCGGATTTTCATAACCATGTGGTGGCGATGTTCTTCGAGCCTTTATTGGCTTGCCGCGACCATGCCGCTTTTGAGGTTTACCTCTATGGCGAGGTGCAGAGCCCCGATGCGGTGACCGAGCGGCTGAAGGGCCAGGCCGATCATTGGCGCAGCACGCTGGGCAATAACGACGATGTGGTGGCGGCGATGATCCGCGCCGATGGCATCGATGTGCTGGTGGATCTGGCCGGCCATACGGCAGGCAACCGCCTGGGCGTTTTCGCGCGCAAGCCAGCGCCGGTGCAATTCTCCTATCTGATCGGCCAGGGCACCGCCACCGGGCTTTTAGCGATGGATGGTTTCTTCGCTGATGATGCCATGGTGCCGCCGGGCTCTGAGCCTTTGTTCAGCGAGCGCATCTTGCGCCTGGGCCGCGTGCCCCTGGTCTATCAGCCGCCCAGTGCCATGCCGGAAGTGGGGCCTTTGCCGGCGCGGCGTAACGGCCATGTCACCTTCGGCTGCTTCAGCCGCACCGCGCGGATCAATGAGCAAGTGGTGGCTTTGTGGTCGCGGATACTGCAGCGCCTGCCAGATGCCAGACTGGTGCTGAACAGCCATGGCTTTGCTGAAATAGGCCCGCGCACACAATTTCAGCAGCGCTTCAAAGCCCATGGCATCGGGCCAGAGCGGCTCGACCTGATCTACACCTATCCGCAAACCACGACCTGGGCGTATTACAACGAGATCGACATCGCGCTGGATCCGTTTCCGCATAATGCCGGCACCACCACGATTGAAGCCTTGTGGATGGGTGTGCCGGTGTTGAGCAAGCTGGATCGCCCGCCGGTGGGGCGTTTTGGCGCCAGCATCCTAGGTGCGCTGGGCATGCAGGATTGGGTGGCGCGGGATGAAGCAGACTTCGTCACGCTGGCCGAAGGCTGGGCCGGTAACCTTGATCGCCTTGCCGCCCTGCGCGCCGATTTAAGGCCGCGTTTCGAGGCGTCCGCCTTGCGCGATGGGCCTGGTCTGGTGCGCGCCATGGAAACCGGCTATCGCCAATTCTGGCGTGCCTGGTGTTCAGGCCGGCACTAGGCCCAGGCGTTCGTCGCGGCGGCGGAACCACTGCACCAGCGGCAGCGAGAGCAAAACCATCAAGGCTTTGCCGATGATCTGGCCGGCCAGATAATCCAGGCTGCCGAAGGCGAGATAGAGGAACACCACGGAATCGACCACCAGGCCGGCGAGGCTGGAGAGCAGCACGGCGCGCACCAGGCCGCGGCGCTGCAGCGGCGTGTAGACCGCGAAGTCGGCAAGTTCCGAAAGCAGGAAAGCCATCATCGAGGCCAGTACCAGGGCCGGCGGCGCGACGAAGGCCGATAGCGCGGCGCCGATGGCAATGGCGATCACCGACCAGGCCTTGCCCAGGCGGCGCTGCACCAGATCGCGCAGCACCAGGGCGATGCCGATCATCAAAACGCCGCTGGGCGCGGTGATCGGCCCGTTGGGTCCCGGCGCCACCGGAATCAGGCAGGGGCCATTGGGCACGCAGACGGTGCCTACATGGCCGATCAGCCAATTGGCCGCCGGCACGCAGGCGATGAAGGCCGCCAGATAGACAAAGCCTTCGATACGGAGTCGATTCATTTTTCGTTCTCGGAAGGGGAGTCCTGTTGCGCTGCGGTATACGGCGAAGCCAGCCCAGCCGCAAGGCGGTTTTTTATAGCCGCGCGATTGTGTGATCGAGCTGCTGGCGCAAAGCCCGGATTTCCGGGCTGCCAACCCGGCGGGCAATTTCCGCCTGGGCCTTTTGCCAGAGCGGCAGCGCGACCTGGAAGGCCCGGCGGCCCTGGGGCGTGATGCGGATCACCCGGCGGCGGCGATCCGTGGCGCTCACTTCCTGGCTCAATAGGCCGCGGCGTTCCAGCGGCCGCAGGATGCGCGTCAGCGTGGTGGGGTCGGCGCCCACTTTTTCCGCTAATTCGCCCATGCTCTGTGGCCCATCGCTGTAGAGGAAGGCCAGGGGCGCGAATTGCGTGATGGCAATACCGGCGGGTTTCAGGCCCGCATCCAGGATTTGCGTTGCCTGGCGCATGGCTTGGCGCAGCCGCATGCCGATGCAGCCTTGGGTTTCAAGTTCCGCCATGGCCGCCTCGGCGGCGGCAAGGGCAGACGGGCTGGGGTTGCGTGGATGGGCCATGCGTCCGGTTTACGCTGTCGCCCCGGGCTTGCCAAGAGCGGGGTGCAGCATTATATCTGTATATACAGCTATTGTATATGCAGATATGACAAGCGGAGGCGATGATGCGCAACGTGGTAATCACCGGCCTGGGCTTGGTCACGCCTTTGGGCCAGGGCGTGGCGGGCAATTGGCGCCGCTTGCTGCAGGGCTTGTCCGGCATTCGGCGCATCACGCGCTTTGGCGTGGATGATCTCACCGCCCGCATCGCCGGCCAGGTGCCCAGCCGCGAGGAAGATCCCGAAGCCGGCTTCGATCCGGAAACGGCTGCTCCGGCGAAAGACCGCCGCAAGATGGACAGCTTTATCCATTACGCGCTTGCTGCCGCCAATGAAGCTCTGGCGCAGGCTGGCTGGCAGCCGCGCGATGAACGGGCGCGTGAACGCGCGGGCTGTATCGTGGCCACGGGCATCGGCGGCTTCCCGGCGATTGCGGAAGCCACGCGCATCGTTGATCGCGCCGGCCCGCGCAAGCTCTCGCCTTTCGTCATCCCGTCATTCCTTGGCAATCTGGCGGCGGGCCACATTTCCATCCGCTGGGGCCTGGAAGGGCCGCTCGGTTGCCCGGTCACCGCCTGCGCCGCCGGCGCCCAGGCCATTGGCGATGCTGCCCGCGCCATCCAGCGCGGTGAAGCTGATGTGATGCTGGCGGGCGGCGCCGAAGCCTGCATTGAGCGCGTCAGCCTGGCCGGCTTTGGCGCCGCGCGTGCCTTGTCTACGGCGCATAACGATGCGCCGGAGCGTGCTTCGCGGCCCTTCGATGCCGCGCGTGATGGTTTCGTGATGGGTGAGGGCGCCGGTATCCTGGTGCTGGAAGCGGAAGAGCATGCCCGGGCGCGCGGCGCGGACATCCTGGCGCGCTTCGGCGGCTATGGCACCAGCGCCGATGCGCATCACATCACCTCGCCACCCGAGGATGGCCGGGGCGCCGTGCTGGCGATGCGCAAGGCGCTGGATGAAGCGCAGCTCAGCCCCGATGCCATCGGCTATATCAACGCGCATTCCACATCCACGCCGGTGGGTGATGCCGCCGAAATGGCCGCCGTGCGTCGCGTGTTCGGTAATGGCATCGCGCAGCTCGCCATGTCCTCCACCAAATCGGCCATCGGCCATCTGCTCGGCGCCGCCGGCGCGGTGGAGGCGATCTACTCCATCCTGGCTCTGCGCGATCAGGTGGCGCCGCCGACATTGAATTTGGAGAATATCGATCCAGCCTGCGCCGGGCCGGATCTGGTGCCGCTGGTGGCGCAGGAGCGGCGCTTCAGCCATGCCATGTCCAATGCCTTCGGCTTTGGTGGCGTGAATGCGGCGCTGGTATTTTCACGGGTTTGACCGTCACCCTCGCGAAAGCGAGGGTCCCATTTCGAGTAAAAAATGGGATACCCGCTTGCGCGGGTATGACAAGTAAAATTACATCGCCACCTCGCGCAAAGCGGCGCGCACGGCGGCGATATCCTCGCCCATCTCGCGATCCTCGATCATGCAGGGCACGCGGGCGCGGATGGCAGCAAAAAGCGGCTGCAAGGCTGGCGCCGGCTTGAGGCCGCGCAGGTCATAGGCCTGGGCGGCCAGCAACGCCTCAATCGCCACGATGGTCTCGGCGGTATCCACCGCGAAAGCCGCGCGCTCGGCGGCCAGAGGAGACATCGGCACATGATCCTCGGTATTGGCGCAGGTCGGCACTGACTGGATCGAGCCCGGCACGCTGCGCATGCGCAATTCGGCGATCAGCGAGGCAGCGGTGTATTGCGCGATCATGAAACCGGAATTCTCGCCGGCGCGGGCCTGGGCATGGATCAGGAAGGCCGGCAGGCCACCGGAATTCTTGTCATCCACCAGCCGGGCGCAGCGGCGCTCGGCGATCACCGCCAGCGAGGTGAGGGTGTTGGCCAGAGAATCCAGCGCCTCGCCGGCATGCTGGCCATGGAAATTGCCGGAATTGGAAGTGACGAAACCATCGGCGACACCAAACAAGGGGTTGTCGTTGGCGGCATTGATCTCGATCTCCAGAACAGAAGCGGTGTGTTCCACAGAGTCGCGGCTGGCGCCCAGCACTTGCGGAATGCAACGCAGGGAAAGCGCATCGCGCAACCGGCTGGGGCGCGGCGGCAGCACCGCTGTTGAACCCGCCGTAAGCTGGCGCAGGCGCTCCGAGGTGGCGATCTGGCCGGGATGCGGCTTGGCGAGGGCCACGCGTTCATCAAAGGAATCGGATACCGCGCCGAGCACTTCCAGGCTCATCGCCGCTACGGCCTCGGCCAGCCGCACCAGGCGGCGGGCGTCGTGCGTTGCCAGCACGCCGATGCCGGTGGTCTGCTCGGTGCCATTGATCAGTGCGATGCCGTCGCGGCCATCCACGCGCGGCTGCGCCAGACCGATCTGCTGCATCACCGCGGCCCCAGGCAGCCAATCACCCTTATCGATTTTGGCGCGGCCGCACCCAATCAGTGGCAAAGCCATATGCGCCAGCGGTGCCAGATCGCCGCAGGCGCCCACCGATCCCCGGCGCGGCACATGCGGCACCATCCCGGCATTCAGCGCCGCGATCAGTGCATCCAGCGTGGCCGGGTGCACGCCGGTCAGGCCCGTGGCCAGCACATTGGCGCGGATGATCATCATGGCGCGCGCGGTATCATCGGCCATGGGCTCGCCAATGCCGGCGGCATGGCTTTTCAGCAGATTATGCTGCTGCGCGCGGTTGGCTTCCGGCGGCACCTTCTGGCCATCCAGGGCGCCAAAGCCGGTGGTGACGCCATAGATTGGCGTGCCATCGGCGATCATCCGCTGCAGCATGGCGTGGCAGGCTTGCACAGCCTGGCGCGCCGAATCAGTAAGGCCGATATTGGGGCGGCTGCGGGCGGCCTTCGCCACCGATGCAATCGTGAGCGACTGGCCGTCGAGAAGCAGCGGCGTGGTGTCGGTCATGGTCGGTTCCTTGTCGCTGAAAAACGGAGACAGAAAGCGAGAGTTAGGCTAGCCTGATCGCGGAGCGGATGGGAGTGACATGCGGCGGCTCTTCGCGATTCTTGTGCTATTGCTGAGTTGCCTGCAGGCCTTGCCAGCGTTGGCGCAGGATGCGTCCGGCAACTGGTATGGCGAGCGCAGCACCAGCGAAAGAGGCTGGGTGCAATGGCTGTCCCGGCGCCGTCCGGATGGCCTCATGGACATCGAGTTTCGCTACTACACCAATTGCAAGCCGAGCCGAACCGAGCGCCATGCCGGCCGCTGGTCACTCGCGGGCAATGTGCTTTCCACTCATATCTTCATGGTGGATGGTGCCAAGACGGATACAAGGCACCGCTATATCATCGACAGCCTGGCCGACGATGTAATGCGCTATCACCACGAGCCCTCGGGCACCCGGTTCCGCACCGAGCGGGTGCCTTCCAATTGGACCTGGCCGGGCTGCCAGGTGATGTCGTAGCGACCTAGCCTTCCAGGAAGGGCAGGTTCAGGCCCTTGTCGCGGGCGCATTGAATGGCATCGTCATAGCCGGCATCGGCATGGCGCATCACGCCGGTGGCCGGGTCGTTCCAGAGCACGCGCTCCAGCCGCCGCGCCGCGCCCGGCGTGCCATCGGCCACGATCACCACGCCAGCATGCTGCGAATAGCCGATGCCCACGCCGCCGCCATGATGGATCGAGACCCAGGTGGCGCCTGAGGCGGTGTTGAGCAGCGCATTGAGCAGCGGCCAGTCGGATACGGCGTCGGAGCCATCCTTCATCGCCTCGGTCTCGCGGTTCGGGCTGGCCACCGAGCCGGAATCGAGATGGTCGCGGCCGATCACGATGGGGCCCTTCACTTCGCCCTTGGCCACCATCTCATTGAAGGCGAGGCCCAGGCGATGGCGCTGGCCCAAGCCCACCCAGCAGATGCGCGCCGGCAGGCCCTGGAAGCTGATGCGTTCGCGCGCCATGTCGAGCCAGGTATGCAGATGCGGATCGTCGGGGATCAGTTCCTTCACCTTGGCATCGGTCTTGTAGATATCCTCCGGGTCACCAGACAGCGCCACCCAGCGGAACGGGCCGACGCCCCGGCAGAAAAGCGGGCGGATATAAGCCGGCACGAAGCCGGGGAAATCGAAGGCTTCCACCACGCCTACTTCCTTGGCCATCTGGCGGATGTTGTTGCCATAGTCGAAAGTGGGAATGCCCAACGCCTTGAAGGCCAGCATGGCGCGCACATGGGCCGCCATGGATTGTTTCGCCGCTTTCGCCACGCTGTCAGGATCGCTCACCTTGGCCTGCTCCCAGCGGTCCAGCGTCCAGCCCGCCGGCAGATAGCCGTTCACCGGATCATGGGCGCTGGTCTGGTCGGTCACCGCATCGGGGCGGATGCCGCGCTTCAGCATCTCCGGCAGCAGCTCGGCGGCATTGCCGCAGAGCCCGATGGAGATTGCCTTGCCGTCGCGCTTGGCGGCATCGAGCATCGCCAGCGCTTCATCCAGGTCGCGCGCCTGTTTATCCAGATAGCGCGTGCGCAGGCGCATCTCGATGCGCGAGGGCTGGCATTCGATGGCCAGAATCGAGGCGCCGGCCATGGTGGCGGCCAAAGCCTGGGCGCCGCCCATGCCGCCCAGGCCGGCGGTGAGAATCCAGCGGCCTTTCAGATTGCCGCCATAATGCTGGCGGCCCATTTCCACGAAGGTCTCGTATGTGCCCTGCACGATGCCCTGGCTGCCGATATAGATCCAGGAACCGGCGGTCATCTGGCCATACATCATCAGGCCGGCGCGGTCGAGTTCGTGGAATTTCTCCCAGGTCGCCCAGTTCGGCACCAGATTGGAATTGGCCAGCAGCACGCGCGGCGCATCTTCATGGGTGCGGAACACGCCCACCGGCTTGCCCGATTGGATCAGCAAAGTCTCTTCCGGCCCGAGCTTTTTCAGCGCCGCCTCGATCTGATCGAAGCTCTGCCAGTTGCGCGCCGCCCGCCCGATGCCGCCATAGACCACCAGTTCTTCCGGCCGCTCAGCCACGTTGGGGTCCAGGTTGTTGCGCAGCATGCGGTAGGCGGCTTCGATCTGCCAATTCTGCGTATGCAGCATGTCGCCGGTGGGTGCGGTGATGACACGGCTGTTGTCGCGGCGGGAGGGAGCGGACATGGCGGACCTCTAAAGGTAGGAGCGTTTCGCCGTGCCGTCGCGGCGGTAGGCGAAGCGCGTGGCGAAACGATGGCTATGGCCGGGATGCAAAAGCGTGGCGCTGGAAACCACTAGGCCGCCAGACCAGGTGCGGCGGCGCAGGCGCAGGCAGGGCTCGTCATCGGCCAGGCGCAGCAGGCGGCGGGCGCGGGCATCGGGCATGGCGGCTTCCACCACATGCTCCACTTCCGAAAGCGGCGCCACCAGGCTTAAGTGTTCATTCGGCGTGGTCTTGGTGAAATCGATCTTCAGGTAATCCGGCGCCGTGGCGGGATTGACCCAGCGGTCTTCCAGTTGCATCGGGATGCCATCGGCGGCATGCAGAATGATGGAATGAAAAACCTGCGCGCCGGTGGCCAGGCCCAGATCGCGCGCCACTTCGGCGGAAGCCTTTTCGGCGCGCAGCAATTCCACCTTGGCGGAATGGCGCTGGCCGCGCTCGGCGATCTCATCGGCGATGTTGCGCAATTCCACCAGATTGGCCAGCGGGCGTTTCTCGGCCACGAAAGTGCCGGTGCCCTGCACCCGCACCAGCAGGCCTTCATGGGTCAATTCGCGCAGCGCCCGGTTCACCGTCATGCGGCTAACTTTAAGCGTTGCCACCAGCATGCTTTCCGACGGCACCTGGTCGCCCGGCTTGTAATCGCCATTCTCGATATGGCGGACGATGAATTCCTTGACGCGGCGATAGCGCGGCGTCGGCCCGGTGGCGCTCATCGGATTTACGGCGGCTCCCTATGGCTTAGGCTTTGATTGGCCCAAGTATAGAGTCGATTGTATATACAAGTCTAGCCGGCTTATTTCCGGGCTGGCTGCGGCCAGGGCTTCAGGGCGGAACGCAGGCGTTCATAGACCGCCGCGAGCCGCAGCACGGCCAGATCGTCATGGCGCTTGCCGATGATCTGCAGCCCGATGGGCAGGCCCTCGCCGTCATAGCCGGCGCAGATCGAGGCGGCGGGCTGTTCCGACATGCTGAACGGCACGGTGAAGCAGATATGGTCGAAGGGCCGGTTCACATCATTGCCGGGTGCGGCTTCCTCGGCGGCATAGGCGGTGATCGGGCTGGTGGGGCTAAGCACCAGGTCATAGGACTCGCAAGCAGCGCAGGTGGCGTCGCGCATGGCCATCACCTGGCCCAGGGCGCGCATGGTCTGGGCGCCGGTGATGTTCATGCCGGCGCGGCACCAATCGGCGATGTAATGCAGCACCTTGTCTTGCGCCACCGGCGGCATCAGTTCGAAATCCGCCAGGGCGCGGGTCTGGAAGAAGATATTCATGCCCTGGATCATCGCCTCGGTGAGGAAGGGCTTCACCGGCTCTACAATGGCACCGTGGCGTTCCAGCAATTTGGCCGCCGCGATCACGGCGGCGCGCACGGCGGGCTGCGGTGCGCTGCCATAGCCGATATCCAGCAGCAGGCCGATGCGCAGGCCCTTGGCCTCGCCATCCAGGCTGCGCGCCCAATCGCGGTCATCATAAGGCAGGGCCATGAAATCCCGCGCATCGGGCTTGGCCAGCTGGTTCATCAGCAATGCCGCATCCATCACGCTCCGCGTCATCGGCCCCGTCACGCGGCCCAGGAAGGGCGGGTGGATCGGCACGCGGCCCAGGCTGGGTTTGAGCGCGAAGGTGCCGGTGTAAGCGGCGGGCAGGCGCACCGAGCCGCCAATATCGGTACCCAGCGCCAGCGGGCCATAGCCGGCCGCCAAAGCCGCGCCGGCGCCTGACGAGGACCCCGCCGTGTTGCGTGTGGTGTTCCAGGGATTGCGGCTGATGCCATGCAGGCTGGAAACACCCGAGGCGAGCATGCCGAAATCCGGCATGGTGGTTTTGCCTAATATCACGCAACCGGCCTCGCGCACGCGGGCGGCGGGCGGGGCATCGGCTGCCGCCGGCGCCATGTCGCTGGCTGCCGTGCCGATTGGCGTGGGCACACCGGCGGTGGCGATATTCTCCTTGATGGTGATCGGCACGCCATCTAGCAGCGATAGCGGCGTACCCGCCATCCAGCGCTTCTCGGCGGCCCGGGCCTGCTTCATGGCGCTGGCCATATCCACCAGATACATCGCATTGATGCTGGGCTCCCAGGCTTCGATGCGGTGCAGGGCGGCCTTGGTGGCCTCCACGGGGGAGAGTTTCTTGGTGCGTAAACCGAGCGAGAGATCATGCGCGGTCAGATCATGCAACTCGGTCATAGCAACTCTCCTGGGTGAAGACGATCAGGAATCAACACGGTTGACGCCGCACCATTGCGTCATGAACACCGCCAGCACAGTAGCCACCTGCATCATGCTGTCGATGGACACCCATTCGTCGATGCCGTGGATATTGCTGGCCAGCGGGCCATAGCAGGTGGCTGGCGTGTTGCCATAAAGATTGAAGAAACGCGCATCGGTCGTGCCGGTGAAGGCAAAGCTTTCGGGCGCGCTGCCGGTCACGGCGCGGTGGCAATCGGTCAGTGTGGTGATCACCGGCTCGTTCATGTCCAGCTCAAGGCCTTCCGCCTGGAAGCCCTCATAGACCACCTTGTAGCTCAGCGAATTGCTCATCGGATGGGTGCGATAGGCCTCGGCGAACAAGGCTTCCACTTCCGCCCGCACTTCAGTGGGCGATTTATCGGGATAGAAGCCCAGCCGAATATCGGCGCGCGCTGCTGTGGGCACCGAGGAGGCCCATTCGCCGCCCTGGATTTTGCCCAGGTTGAAATTCACCGGATGCTCATGGCCATGATAGCAATGATGCCGCCCTTCCGGCGCATTCCATTTCTGCTCCAGCTTTTTCAATTCGCTGAACATGTAGACGGCGAAATCGATGGCGCCCACGCCGGTATGGGCCACCGAGGCATGCACCGGCTTGCCGGAAATCTCCAAAGCCAGCCACATCACGCCCATCTGTGCTGACATGATGCCCGGCAGCGGTTCCGGGATGATCGCCGCATCGGCGCGATAGCCTTCCACCAGACAGGCCAGCGCGCCATTGCCGGTGCATTCCTCCTCCACAACGGATTGCAGGATCACTTTCGCCGCCGGCTCCAGGCCCAGCTTCTGCAGCGCCTTCAGCGCTATTGTGTAGGCCACGATGCCGGCTTTCATGTCGCCGGCACCCCGGCCATAAAGCTTGTCGCCATCAATCCAGGGCTCAAAGGGCGGCTTGGTCCAGAGGGCTTCAGCACCCACCGGCACCACATCGATATGGCCGTTGAAAATCACCGAGCGGCCACGCGTGCCGCGTTTGGGTTCATGCACACCCACGATATTATGCCGGCCATCATACGACACGATGGAGGGCGAATAGCCGGGATGATCCTTGATCTTGGCTTCGTCGATGGCGAATTCATCCACCCGCAGGCCCAGCGCCGTGAAGACTTCGCGCATATGGTCCTGGGCGCTGCGCTCATGGCCGAGCAATGACGGATGCTGCACCAGCTCGGTGAGCAGGGCCACGGCCTCATTGCGCAGGGCAGCCACGGCGGCTTCGATGCGCGCCTGATCAACCGGGGCGTCCAAAAGCTCCGACATGGCCTTTCTCCCTTATGCGTCTTTATCTGCCGCGCGATCCGGCGGCCAATATTCTAGGCCGATGTGGTTTCGGCTTCCAGCCAATCCCGGCCGGGCAGGGCGGCAAAGAGCTGCCGCGTATACTCATGCTGCGGCGCGGCGAATAGCGTGGCGGTATCCGCCAGTTCCACGATCTTGCCGCGCTGCATCACGGCGATGCGGTCACAGAGCCGGGCGGCCACGCGCAGGTCATGGGTGATGAACAGGATCGCCAGCTTGAAACGGTCGCGGATCGATTCCAGCAATTCCAGCACCTGGGCCTGCACTGACACATCCAGCGCCGACACCGCTTCATCGGCCACCAGGATTTCCGGCTCCATGGCCAGAGCGCGGGCGATGCAGAGGCGCTGGCGCTGGCCGCCGGAGAATTGGTGCGGATAGCGTTCCAGCGCTTCCGTGTCCAGGCCGACCAGGCGCATCAATTCATGGGCGCGGGCCAGGGCTTCTTCGCGCGGAATATTGTAGTTCAGTGGCCCTTCGATGATGGAATCGCCCACGCTGCGGCGCGGATTGAGCGAACGATACGGGTCCTGGAAAATCACCTGGATGCGGCGGCGATAGGGCCGCAACGCGCCTTCCGAGAGGCTGGCAATATCGGCATTATCCAGCAGCACTTCGCCGCTGCTGGGCCGGATCAGCCGGGCGATGCAGCGCGCGGCGGTGGATTTGCCCGAGCCGCTTTCGCCGACGATGCCCAAGGTCTGGCCGCGATACAGCGCCAGATCGATGCTATCCACCGCATGCACCATGCGGGTGGATTTGAACAGGCCGCTATCGCTGTAGGTCTTATCCAGCTTGGTGGCACGCAATACCGGCTCGCCGCTCAGGGCGGAGGCGGCACGCGGTGTGAGGCGCGGCACGGCGTTGATCAGCAGCTTGGTATAATCATGCTGCGGCTGGCGCAACACCTGCTGCGTCGGGCCGGTTTCCACCACCTCGCCATGGCGCATCACCACCACGCGGTCGGCGATATCCGCCACAACGCCGAAATCATGGGTGATGAACAGCACGCCGGTGCCGCGCTTCTGCTGCAATTCCTTCAGCAGCGACAGGATCTGCGCCTGGGTGGTCACATCCAAAGCCGTGGTCGGCTCATCGGCGATCAGCAAAGCCGGTTCCAGCGCGAGCGCCATGGCGATCATCACGCGCTGGCGCTGGCCGCCGGAAAGCTGGTGTGGGAAGGCGCGAGCCAGGCGTTCCGGATCGGGCAGATGCACATCGGTGAAAAGCTGCTGCACGCGTTCTTCAATGCTGACGCCCTTGCCCTTCCAGCCATGGGCGCGCAGCATCTCGGCCACCTGGTCGCCCACGCGATGCACCGGATTCAGTGCCGTCATCGGTTCCTGGAAGATCATCGCCATGCGGCTGCCGCGCAATTGCCGCAGCCGGCTCTTGGATGCGGCGAGCAGGTTCTCGCCTTCGAGCAATATTTCGCCGCCCACCACCGGCAGGGCGCCCAGGCCCATCACCGAGAAGGCGGTGACCGATTTGCCCGAGCCGCTTTCGCCCACCAGACAGACAATCTCGCCCGGCGGCACATCCAGGCTCACGCCCTTCACCGCCAAAGGCCGGTCGCCACCCTTGGGCAGAGCCACACTGACATTGCGGATCGATAAAACGGGGGCCGTCATCGTACGCCTCCCAGCCGCTTTTGCAGCCGCGGGTCCAGCGTGTCGCGCAGGCCATCGCCCAGGATGTTGATCGCCAGCACGGTGGCGGCAAGCAGGCCGCCAGGGAAGAAGATGATCCAGGGCGCGCGCTGGAATACCGAACGGCCTTCCGCGATGATATTGCCCCAGGTGGGTATTTCCGAGGACAGGCCGGCGCCGAGGAAGCTCAGGATGGCTTCCGTCAGAATCGCAGAGGCGCAGATATAGGTGCCCTGCACGATCAGCGGCGCGATGGTGTTGGGCAGCACATGCTGCAGCAGAATCTTGTGCAGCGGCGTGCCCAGGCCGATGGCGGCTTCCACATAGGGTTCCTCGCGGATGCTCAACACCACGCTGCGCACCAGGCGGGCCACGCGGGGAATTTCCGGCACCATGATGGCCACGATCACGGTGAGCAGCGAGGCGCCGGAGAGCGAGACGAGAGCGATGGCGAGCAGGATGCCGGGGATCGCCATCAGGCCATCCATGGCGCGCATCACAATGCCATCCAGCCAGCGCAGATAGCCGGCCAGCAGGCCGATCACCAGGCCGACGGACAGCGCGATGGCGGCGACGCAGGCCGAGACCAGCAGCGAGATGCGGGCGCCATGCACCACGCGGCTCAAGATGTCGCGGCCCAGCGCGTCGGTGCCCATCACAAATTGATCGGATGGCGGCCTGAGGCGGAAGCGCGGCGCGATGGCGGTGGGATCAGCACTGGCGATCAGCGGCGCGATGCCGGCGATCAGCACCAGCACAATCAGGATGCCGCCGCCCATCAGCACCGATGGATTGCGGAAGGCGGGATGGCGGAAAAAGCGGCGCATCAGTAGCGAATCCGTGGATCAATGATCACATAGGCGATGTCGATGGCCAGGTTGATTAGCACATAAACGCCGGAGAAGAGCAGGATCACGCCCTGGATGATCGGATAGTCACGCGCCAGCACGGCCTCCACCACCAGGCGGCCAACGCCGGGGATATTGTACACCGTCTCGGTGATCACCACGCCGCCGATCAGCAGCGCGAAGCCGATGCCGATCACCGACACGATGGGGATGGCGGCGTTGCGCAGGGCATGGCTCACCAGCACGGTGCTTTCCGGTAGGCCCTTGGCATGGGCGGTGCGGATATAATCCTCGCCCAGCACTTCCAGCATCGCGGCGCGGGTGATGCGCGCGAATAGTGCGATATAGATGAAGCTGAGCGTGATGGTGGGCAGCGTGATCCGCTCCAGAAACGGCAGCAGGCCGGCACTCAGGGGCGTGAAGCCCTGCACCGGGAAGATGTCGAGCTTGATCGAGAAGACATAGATCAGGATATAGCCAAGCACGAAGACCGGCACCGAGAAGCCGGTGACCGAGAGCGCCATGATGCCGCGATCAAGCCAGCCGCCATGGCGCCAGGCGGCAACCACACCCATGGGCACGGCCACGATGATGGAAAACAGCAGGGTGGCCAGGGCCAGCGAGAGCGTCGGCCCCAGGCGCTGGCCGATCATGGTGGCCACGGGCTGCTTGGACAACACCGATTTGCCGAGATCGCCCTGGGCGAGCTGGCCGATCCAGATGACGAATTGTTCCCAGATCGGCTTATCCAGGCCGAGATCGGCACGGATGCTGGCGATCACATCCGGCGTGGCGGCATCGCCGGCCAGGATCGCCGCCGGATCGCCGGGGCTTAAGCGCAGCATCAGAAAAACGAAGATGGCCACCGTCGCCATTACCGGGACGGCGGCCATCAAGCGCAGGAGAATCAGACGCAGCATCGACTGTCTTTACGCAAGCGATACAAAGCCGATGTCACTTCTTCTCCACGTTCCACAAGGCATAGGCCGGCGTCGCGAGCAGGCCGGAGATATTCTTGCGATGGGCGCTGGGCTGCTGATACTGGCCCAGCGGCACGAACATCACCATTTCATAGGCGCGCTTCTGCACCGCTTCGGCCAGCGCCTTCTGCTTCGCCGGATCGGTTTCGGCGGCATACTGGTCGCGCAGCTTTTCCATGGTCGGGTCTTCGCTCCAGCCGAACCAGCCACCCTTGCCAAAGCCACTGCCGCGCACGCCGGCATTGGCGATCGGGTTCAGGATGTCGGCGGTGTACCAGGCGGTGTGGAAGATATGCCAGCCGCCCTGATCCACCGGATCGGCCTTGCCGCGGCGGCCCACCAGGGTCTGCCAGTCCATCGACTGCAGATCAATGTTGAAGCCGATGCTGCGCAGCAAGGGCGCTGTCACCAGCGGCAATTGCGCGATGCTGAGCAGGTCGGTCGGCGCCATGATGACGATCCGCTCGCCCTTGTAGCCGCTCTCCTGCAGCATCTTCTTCAGCGTCGCCAGATCGGGCTTCTTGGCCGGCGCGCCGGCGTCGGAGGCCAGCGGCGTGCCGCAGCCAAAGATCGCCTTGCAGGCCTTGTAGTATTTCGAATTGCCGATCTGCGCGGCCAGGTAATCTTCCTGGTCCACGGCCTGCATGATCACCTGACGTATTTTCGGATTGTCCAGCGGCGGCTGCAGCCAGTTCGGCCGCAGCATGTATTGCAGGCCGGCCGGATTGAGGTCAACCACGCTGACATCCTTGGCCTTTTCCAGTTCCGGCAGCAGGTCATAGGCCACCTGTTCCCAGATATCGACCTCGCCCTTGATCAGTGCGTTGGTGGCGGTCTGAGCATCGGTCATGGTGATCCACTCGATGCGGTCCACCTTGGCCACCTTGCCGCCAGCCAGCGCGCTGGCTGGTTCGGCGCGCGGCTTGTAATCAGGGTTCTTCTCGTAAACCACCTTCACGCCGGGCTGGAATTCCGCCTTCACCATGCGGAACGGGCCGGAGCCGATTTCTTCCGTCACCGCCGTGTTGGCGGCCATATCGGCCATGCGCTTGGGCATGATGAAGGGCACGTTCGAGCTCGGCTTGGCCAGCGAGTCGATCACCAGGCCGTAGGGCTCCTTGAGCTGAATCTGGAACACCTTGTCGTTCACCGCCACCAATTCCTTGGTATAGGCCAAGAGCTTCTGGCCCATGCCGTCATTGGTGCCCCAGCGCTTCAGCGAGGCGACCACATCGGCCGAGGTGACCGGCGCGCCATCGTGGAATTTCAGGCCGTCGCGCAGCGTGAAGCTGTAGGTCAGCTTGTCGCCGCTGACCTCGAATTTCTCCACCATCTGCGGGCGCGCGACGAATTTGTCGTCCACGGAGAAGAGGGTGTCATAGATCATGTAGCCGTGATTACGCGTCACATAGGCCGTGGTCATGATCGGATCGGTGATGCGCAGGCCGGAATGCGGGATGAAACGCAGCGCCTTCTTTTCTTGCGCGATGGCGGCGCCGGTCGTCAGGCCCAGCCCGACCATCAAGGCCAGAGCCGAAACCAAGGTCACAGTTTTCGACATGGTGTTGTTCCCCATCTTTGTTTATCCCTGTTGGATCGTTTGACGACTTATGAAACTGTGAACCTTTCCGGCGCCGGAGGTCAAGCGGAGTCATGGGGCCGGGGAGTGTAAAATAGTATTTGCCTGTTCGCGGGGCAGGTTGCCTAGCATTGCTGCCTAAAGGGGAGACATAAAGGATATGGCGCAGAATCTCAGCCGCACGTTGCGGTATGCCAAGGACGCGGTATCGGGCCGCAACGGCGTGGTGGCGGCGCAGAATCAGGCCGCCGCCGATCTGGGGGCCCGCGTGCTGGCCGAGGGCGGCAATGCCGTTGACGCTGCGGTGGCCACGGCTTTCGCGCTGGCGGTGCTGGAACCCTGGATGAGCGGCCTGGGCGGCGGCGGCTTCATGCAGGTGCATGATGCCAAGCGGGGCACCAGCCATTGTATTGATTTTGGCATGATCAGCCCCAAGCGGCTGGACCCGGCAGATTATCCCCTGGCCGGCGGCACGGCGGGCGACCTGTTCGGCTGGCCGGCGGTAAAGGAAGACCGCAATATCGTCGGCTATGGCGCCATCGCGCTGCCGGGCCAGCCCGATGGCATGCGCCTGGCGCTGGAACGCTTCGGCACCCGCTCTTGGGCCGAAAGCCTGGCGCCCGCCATCGGCCTGGCCGAGCAGGGCATCGAGGTGGATTGGTTCTTAAGCCTTGTTGTTGCCTCGGCGGCCAAGGACCTGGCCCGTTTCCCGGCCTCCAAGGCCTATTTCCTGCCCGATGGCTTCCCGCCTTCGGCCGAATGGACCGGGGTGGCGCCGAAGCTGAAAAACGCCGCCCTGCTCGCCACCCTGAAGCGCCTGCAATCGGCGGGTGCGCGCGACTATTACGAGGGCGAACTGGCCAAGGGCCTGGTGCATGACCTGCAGGAAGGCGGCTCCAGGATCGCCGCCGATGACATGGCCGGCTATCAGGCGCGCGAAGTGGCGCCGCTGCTGCTGCCGTATGGGGATGCCACCCTGGTGCTGCCGCCGGGCCTCACCGCCGGGCCAACGCTGGCTGATGCCTTGGGCCGTGCCGCGCCGAAGCTGGAGCGTGGCGTGGCGAAGCCGGGCGCGCCGAGTTTCGTTGCCTATGCCGAAGGCCTCGATGCCGCCTATGAGCATCGCCTCGCCACCATGGGCGATACCGAGAATAACGGCGGCTGCACCACCAATCTCTGCGTCATCGACAAGCATGGGAATATGGTGACGCTGACGCAGACTCTGCTGTCGCTGTTTGGCAGCCGCGTGATGCTGCCGCAATCCGGCGTGCCGATGAATAACGGCATCATGTGGTTCGATCCGCGGCCCGGAAGGCCCAATTCCATCGCCCCGGCCAAGCGGCCGCTGTCCAATATGCTGCCCAGCATGGCGCTGAAAAACGGCAAGCCCTGGCTCGCCATCGGCGCTTCGGGCGGCCGGCGCATCCTGCCCGCCGTGATGCAGCTGATTTCGTTTGTCACCGATTTCGGCATGAGCCTGGAGCAGGCGTTCCACCAGCCGCGCATCGATGCCAGCGTGGTGGGCCAGCCGGCCTATAATCCGCGCCTGCCCGAAGATGTCATCGCGGCACTCAAAGCCCGTTTCCCGCAGGCCCAGGAGCGCCGGCTCGATCCCTATCCACTGGCTTTCGCGTGTCCTTCGGCGGTGATGTTCAACGAAGATGGCAGCCAGGTGGGCATGACCGAGATCGGCCAGCCCTGGGCGAGTGCGAGTGCGGGCTAGCGCGGCCTAGGGCGTCGCAGGCCCCAGCCCGGCGAATTGCGTGCGCGCCAGGTCGGCGAAGATGCCGCCCTTGGCCACCAATTCGTCGAAGCTGCCGCGCTCCACGATGCGGCCCTGTTGCAGCACCAGGATCAGGTCTGCCTTGCGGATCGTCGACAAACGATGCGCGATCAAGAAAGTCGTGCGGCCCTGCATCAGCTGTTCCAGCGCCTTCTGGATGCGCGCTTCCGTGGCGGCATCCAAAGCCGAGGTGGCCTCATCCAGGATCAGGATCGGCGGGGTCTTCAGCAAAGCGCGGGCAATCGCCAGCCGCTGGCGCTCGCCGCCCGAGAGATTGACGCCGCGTTCGCCCACGATGGTGTTGTAGCCCTGCGGCTGCCGCATGATGAAATCATGCGCCTCGGCTAATGTGGCGGCGCGGGTCACTTCTTCCAGCGTGGCGCCCGATGAGCCGACGCGGATATTGTCGGCAATCGAGCGGTGGAACACGGCCGAATCCTGGAACACCACGCCGATTTGGCGACGCAGGCTTTCCAGCGTCACATCGCGGATATCGGTGCCGTCGATGGTGATGCGGCCCTGCTGCGGATCCCACAGGCGGCTGAGCAGGGCCATGGTGGTGCTCTTGCCCGAGCCGGTGGCACCAACCAGGGCGACCGATGAGCCGGCCGGCACGGTGAAGGTCAAATCGCTCACCGCCGGGCGGCCGCCATCATAGCTGAGCGAGACATTCTCGAAGGCCACCTCGCCGCGCGGCTGCTCCAGCGGCTTGGCGCCGGGCTTGTCCATCACGCCGGCGCGGGTATCCAGCACGCCGAAAAATTCCATCAGGCTGTGCATCTGGAAGAATAACCGGCTGATAAAGCCCATGGCATGTTCCAGCCGGCCGATCAGCATGGTGGCAAAGCCCATGAAGCTGACTATTTCGCCCACGCTGGCCTTGCCTTGCAGATGCAGCCAGCTGCCCAGCACGAAAATGGCGATCACCGTGATGGTGGAAGCCATGCGGCTTAACACCGTCATCAGCGCCCAGAGATTGAGCACCGGGAATTGTGCCGCTAGCAATTTCTGCATCACCGTGCCGAGTTCGCGTGCTTCCAGCGCTAATCTCACGAAGCTTTGCACCAGGGTCACGTTGCCTAAGGCATCGCCGGCGCGGGCGGCGAGTTCGGAATGGTAATCCTCCACGGTGGATTGCGCGGCTTCGGTTTTATGCACCACGATGGCGCTGAGGATGGCGAAGACCACGATCAGCGCGATCAGCAAGAGGCCGAGCCGCCAGTTCATCCACAAAGCCAGCGGCAATAGCGCCAGCACGGCCACGAAGGTGGAGAGATGCTCGCGGAAGAAAGCGAGCCAGAGGCCGAACAGGTTGTCGGCGCCGCCAAGCATGATTTTCAGCAAGCGGCCGGAATGCGTCGCGCCATGGAAGGCGGCCGGCAGGCTCAGCACATGCTCGAAATAGAGCGACATGGCCGCCAACCTGCGGCGATGCGCCAGCCGGTCGGCATGGAGCGCCACCAGGATGCCGGCCAGGATGCCCACCAAGCCTGCGGCGCACCACAGGCCGAGCAGCTGCAATGTCTGCGCCCAGGTCTCGGCGGCTGTCGTCTTGCTGGAAGCCGAGAGCACATCGATGATGCGGCCAAACAACACCGGCTCGATGAAGCTGATGCCGGCCAGGCCGATATTGGCCAGGCCAAGCAGCCAGGCCAGCTTCTTCTCGGGGCCGAGCAGGGCCAGCACCCGGCCATAGACGCGCATGAAGTCCATGGCCCAGATTATCGCCAAAGCCGGGCGGGCATGCTAGAGGCTGAAACCACCATGTCTGTGGAATTGGATTTCACCGCCGCCGCCCTGCGCGGCCTAGCCGTTGGCAGCTTTGTTGGCGGCGTGGTGTATGTGATGGAGCGCGCACCGCCTTTCATTGGCGGTATCGTGCTGGTGTTGCCGATTGTGGTCGGTCCGTCCTTCTTCTTCCTCAGCCTACAGCAGGATGCCGCTTTCATGCAGGCGGCCTGCATCACGGCGCTTGGCATGATCGGCGCCGCGTTGTGTTTCCTCACTGCCTATATTCGTTTGATCGGCCATGTCAGCGCCCCGCTGGCATCGCTTGGCGGCATGGTGGCTTGGAGCATCGCAGCGCTGATCATCCTGGCCCTGCCGGTGACCTTGCCCTGGATGCTGGGCTTCACGCTGGTGGCCGCGTTACTGGCCTGGGCGGCCAATCGCCGCATCGTGCAATTGGGCAGTGCCGGCGCCAGCCAGCCATCGCCGGCCTATGATATTGCGCTGCGCGGCCTGTTCGCCGGTTTGCTGGTGGCCGCCGTCACCTTGCTTGCAAGCCAGCTCGGGCCGCTCGGCTCCAGCCTGCTGGCAAATCTGCCGGTGGCCTTGAGCGTGGTCTGCCTGTTCCTGCTGCGGCGCTTTGATCGCCCGGGCGCCCGCGCCGCCATGGCGTCCAGCCAGATCGGCCTGTCCAGCCTGGTGGCGTTTTTCCTCACCCTGCTGCTGTTGCAGGATATGGCCGTGGCGCCGCGCTTCATCCTGGCCTGCCTGGCCACGGCCGCCTGGGCGGTGCTGCTCGGCCGGCTGCGGCGCCTGCTTTAGGCTTTCTGCGCCAGCAATTCGCGCGGCACATCCACACCGGCCACGCGGCCGCGCAGATACTGGTTGGGCAGGATCACGCTGCCACCCAGCTGCTCGGCGGCGCGCCAGGGCCACAGCGGATCGTTCAGCAGGCCGCGCGCCATGGCCACCATATCGGCCTGGCCACTGCTCACGATGCCTTCCGCTTGGCTTGGCTGCGTGATCAGGCCAACCGCGCTGGTCACCATGCCGGTGGCCTTGCGCACGGCGGCGGCAAACGGCACCTGATAGCCCGGGCCGGTCACGATCTTCTGCTGCGGCGAGACACCGCCTGACGACACATCAACAAAATCGCAGCCGCGCTCCTTCAAGGCGGAGGCAAAGGCAATGGCATCTTCCACGCCGAGGCCCGCCACGCCGATCCAGTCATTGGCGGTAATGCGCACGCCCAGCGGCTTCTGCTTGGGCCAGGCTTCGCGCACGGCATCGAATACCGCCAGCGGGAAGCGCATGCGGTTCTCGGCCGAGCCGCCATAGGCATCATTGCGCCGGTTGCTTACCGGCGAGAGGAATTGATGCAGCAGATAGCCATGGGCGCCGTGCAGTTCGATCAGGTCCACGCCGATACGGTCGGCGCGCTTGGCCGCCGCCACGAAGTCGGCGATCACCCGGGCGAGGCCGGCTTCGTCCAGGGCTTCCGGCACATCCCAGCCTGTATCTTGCGCCAGGGCGCTCGGCGCTTCGGTTTTCCAGCCGAGGTCACCGGTCACCAGTTTGCCGCCGCGCCAGGGCGCATCGGTGGAACCCTTGCGCCCGGCATGGGCCAACTGCACCGCCACCGGGGTTGTGGTCAGGCGCTTTATGGCGGCCACCACTCGGCCCAGCGCTTTCTCATTGGCGTCGCTGTAGAGGCCTAAGCAATAGGGCGTGATGCGGCCGCGCGCGCTCACATGGGTGGCTTCGGTCATGATCAGGCCCAGGCCAGAGGCGGCATAGCGGCCCAGATGGATGAAATGCCAATCATTGGCCGAACCATCCTCGGCACTGTATTGGCACATCGGCGCCAGCGTGATGCGGTTCGGCAGGGTGACGGAACGCAGGGCTAAGGGCTCGAACAGGGCAGGCATCAGGCACTCCAGCTGAAAGGATAGGCGATACTTAAGGCGGTGGGCGCGGGCCGGCAAGGATTGCTTGCCTCTTTCGGCTGCTGCGGATTAGCATAAGCCCCTCTTGTCGCCATTGGCTTTGGGCATAATGCGCCATCGTGGCCTGGGTTGCTGCTGCAGTTGGAGGGGCTCATGAATGCGCTGACCACACCGTCTCAAATACGTTTGGCGCCATCGCGCATGGAAAGCGGCGAACAGGCGCGGTTGCGTGTGCGCTCCGGCGAGCATGCGGGCCCCACTTCGGGGCTGGCGCCGGGTTATGTGCAGGGCAACCTTGCCATCCTGCCGAAAGACCTGGCGGCTGATTTCCAGCGCTTCTGCCAGCTCAACCCCAAGCCCTGCCCCTTGCTGGCCTCATCTGAGCCGGGCGATCCGCGTTTGCCCATGCTGGGCGCTGATCTGGATATCCGCACCGATCTGCCGCGCTACCGCGTTTGGCGCCAGGGCGAGTTGGCCGAGGAAGTCACCGACCTGAAGGCTTTGTGGCGCGATGATCTGGTGGCCTTTGTCATCGGCTGCTCGTTTTCCTTCGAGGAAGCCTTGCTAGAAGATGGCGTGCCGGTGCGCCATATCGAATGCGGCACCAATGTGCCGATGTATCGCACCAATATTCCCACCGCGCCATCGGGTCCGTTCCACGGCCCCACCGTGGTGTCGATGCGGCCACTGAAGCCCGCCGATGCCATCCGCGCGGTGCAGGTCACCTCGCGCTTTCCCGCCGTGCATGGCGCGCCGATCCATCTCGGCAAGCCCGAGCTGATCGGCATCAAGGATATCGCCAAACCCGATTACGGCGATCCGGTGGAAATCCGTGACGACGAAATTCCGGTCTTCTGGGCCTGTGGTGTCACGCCGCAGGCGGTGATTGCGGCGATGAAGCCGGATTTCTGCATCACCCATGCGCCCGGCCATATGCTGGTGACTGACCTTAAGAATAGCCGTCTGGCGATTCTCTGACATTTCAGTCTGTGGCATTGTGGCTGCCGCAAACTTTTAGCTGACAGGTAGGATAGTTTCTTATGCTGACTTTCGAGCGCCTCTGGGCCGGCCGCCGCGACCGTATCGCGGTGCAGATCGACACGCTGATTGTCGCTGGCTGGACCGGCCGCGATGCCCATGCCATCGAGCATCATATCCAGGAACTGGCCGCCATCGGCGTGCCGCGCCCCTCCACCACGCCGCTTTTCTATCGCCTGGGCGTTGGCCAACTGGCGCAGACCGAGCATCTTCAGGTATTGGGCCCGGATACCTCGGGCGAGGTGGAGCCGGTGCTGGTATCGCTGGCTGATGGCCTTTGGGTCACGCTGGGTTCCGACCATACCGACCGTAAGGCGGAAGCCCAGGGCGTGGCGCTTTCCAAGCAGCTTTGCAGCAAGGTGCTGGGCAATACGCTATGGCGCTTTGATGAAGTGGCGCCGCATTGGGACAAGCTGATGCTGCGCGCCCATGCCACCATTGATGGCCAGCGCCTGCTGTATCAGGAAGGTGCCGCGGCCGCGATCCGCACGCCGCAGGATCTGATGAGCCGCTATATGGGGGGCGCCGATAAGCCGCTGCCGGCCGGTAGCCTGATGTTCTGCGGCACGCTCGGCGCCATTGGCGGTGTGCGGCCATCCACGCGTTTCGAGATGGAATTGGTCGATCCGGTGCTGGGCCGCAGCCTCACGGCTGGCTACAGCGTGGAAGCCCTGCCTGTCATCTCTTGAAGTTCTGGGATCGTCATGACTCGCCCCAATAGCCGCGACCGTCTGGAAGCCTGCCTTGCCCGCATCGCCGATCCGGCCGGCGAGGGCGCCCGCGCCTTCACCAAGGTTTATGCCGAACCGGCGCGCGATGCGGCCGCCGCTGCCGATGCGCGTGCCATGCGTGGCCTGAGCCTCGGCCCGCTGGATGGTGCCATCATCTCGATCAAGGATCTGTTCGATCAGCCCGGCGAGGTGACGCTGGCCGGCTCCAAGCTGCTGCGCGATGCGGCGCCAGCGGTGAAAGAAGCGCCGGCTATTGCCCGCCTGCGTGCGGCGGGTGCGGTGATCATCGGCAAGACCAACATGACCGAGTTCGCCTTCTCCGGCATCGGCATCAACCCGCATAACGGCACGCCGGGCAACCCGGCTGACCGCGCCCGCGTTCCCGGCGGCTCATCCTCGGGCGCCGCCGTCTCGGTGGCTGATGCCATGGCCGAAATCGCCATTGGCACCGATACCGGCGGCTCCACCCGCATCCCGGCGGCTTTTTGCGGCATCGTCGGCTGGAAGCCGAGCCAGCAGCGGGTGCCGCGTGAGGGCGCTTTCCCGCTGTCCTTCGCGCTCGACTCCATCGGGCCGCTGGCCCGCAGCGTCGCTGATTGCGCTTTGGCCGATGCCGCCATGGCGGGCGAGGCGATTGCCGTGCCGGAAGCCGCAGCCCTGGCCGGCCTGCGCTTCGGCATCCCCACGGGGCCGCTGCTCACCGAGATCGCGCCCGGCGTGGCCGCCGCTTTCGATCGCGCCAAGCAGGTGCTGGCCAAGGCCGGCGCCCGCATCGTGGAATGGCCCTTGGCCGACCTGCTTGCCCAAATGGCGGCGGTGAATGCGCGCGGTGGTCTGGTGGCGCCGGAAGCCGCCCATATTCATGCTGCCTGGCTGGATGCCAAGGCCGCCGAATTCGATCCCATCGTGCTGGGCCGCATCCGCCGTGGCCTCGCGGTTTCGGCTGCCGATTATGTGGCGATGCAGCGTGGCCGCGCCGATCTGGTGGCGGCCATGGATGCGCGGCTTGCGGATGTGGATGCCTTGATCCTGCCCACAGTGGCGGTGCCGGCGCCGAAAATCGCCGATCTGGCCGAGGAAGCCGCCTTCACCCAGGCCAATGCGCTGATCCTGCGCAACACAGCGGCGCTAAACTTCTTTGATCGCTGCGCCATCTCGCTGCCCATGCCCATGGCGGGTGAATTGCCCGCAGGCCTCATGCTGGCGGCCCGCAACGGCCAGGATAAGCGCTTGTTCCGCATGGCACTTTCGGTGGAGGCCACACTGGCCTAGTCAAGCCGTGGTTTCGGCCCTATAACCCCGGCCATGACCGCGCCCCGCCCCACCAATCAGCCCGCCAAAGTCGGGATCGTCAGCCTTGGCTGCCCCAAGGCTTTGGTTGATTCCGAACGCATCATCACCAAGCTGCGCTCGGAAGGCTATGCCATTTCCGGCGCCTATGATGATGCCGATGTGGTGCTGGTGAATACCTGCGGCTTCCTCGATTCCGCCAAGCAGGAAAGCCTGGAAGCCATCGGCGAGGCGATGCGCGAGAATGGCCGCGTCATCGTTACCGGCTGCATGGGCGTGGAAGAAGCCAAGATCCGCGGCATGTTCCCGGATGTGCTCTCGGTCACCGGGCCGCAGCAATATGAAGCCGTGGTGAATGCCGTGCATGAAGCAGCACCGCAACCCCATGATCCGTTCCTCGATCTGGTGCCGCCGCAGGGCATCAAGCTGACGCCGCGCCATTACGCCTATTTGAAGATTTCCGAGGGCTGCAACCACACATGCAGCTTCTGCATCATCCCCTCCATGCGCGGCAAGCTGAAAAGCCGCGCCTCCAATGATGTGCTGTTCGAGGCCGAGCGCCTGGTGAAGGCCGGCGTGAAGGAATTGCTCGTCATCTCGCAGGATACGTCCGCCTATGGGCTGGACCTCAAGCATGCCGAAAGCCAGTGGCGCGAGCGCCGCGTGAAGGCGCGGCTCACCGAGATGTGCGACGCCATGGGCTCGCTCGGCGCCTGGGTGCGGCTGCATTACGTCTATCCCTATCCGCATGTGGACGAGATCATTCCGCTGATGGCGGAAGGCAAGCTGCTGCCGTATCTGGATATTCCGTTCCAGCATGCCGAGCCGCGCGTGCTTAAATCCATGCGCCGTCCGGGCAACCAGGTGAAGCTGCTGCAGCGCCTGAAATCCTGGCGTGAAATCTGCCCCGATATCGCCATCCGCTCTACCTTCATCGTCGGCTTCCCCGGCGAGACCGAAGCTGATTTCGAATTCCTGCTCGATTGGATGCAGGAAGCGCAGCTTGATCGCGTTGGCTGCTTCAAATACGAGAATGTGGAAGGCGCCGCCGCGCGCGACCTGCCTGATCAAGTGCCTGACGAGGTGAAGCAGCTGCGCTGGGAGCGCTTCATGGCGACGCAGCAGAAGATCAGCGCCACGAAGCTGAAAGCCAAGGTTGGCCGCATCTTTGATGTGCTGGTGGACGAGACCAAGCGCACCACGGCTGTGGGCCGCACTTACGCCGATGCGCCGGAAATTGATGGCATCGTGAAGATCAAGGATGCCGCCGGCGTGCAGGTGGGCGACATGATCAAGGTGAAGATCGAGAAGGCCGATGCCTACGATCTCACCGGCCGCCGCGTCGCTTAAGCTCTCTTGCCATCCTCGCGGAAGCGAGGATCCCATTTTTTCTTTCGTCATGCCCCGCTTTAGGCGGGGCATCCACGCGTTCTTTAACAAAAAAACCACTCGTGGATGGTCTGCCTACGCAGACCATGACGGTGAAGGGCTTTTGCCTTACGCCAGAAAGCGATCCACCAGGGCCTGATCCTGGTCATAGACCCAGCATTCATGCAGCTTGTCGTCGCGGATGGTGTAGACCAGCACACGCTCCAGCACAGCCACTTCTTCGCCGCGCTGAAAGCGCTCGCGCACAATCACCGTGGCGCGCTGTTGCCCGGCCATCACGTCGATGATGGCCTCCAGCTTGCGGTTGCTGCGCCGGCTCACCTCGGCCAGGATTTTCAAGCAAGCCGCCTTGCCCATATGCGTGCCGGAGAGCGGATTGCTGCCGTTGTAATGCAGCGTGAAATCGTCGTGGTAGCAGGCAGCCAAGGCGGTGCGGTCGCCCGAGCGCCAGGCCTCAGCATAGCGGTTCATCACGTCTTGCATGTTGCTCATGCGGAAGCGACCCGGTTCTTCACCGCCTCGCGCCAGTAATCCGCATCAGCATAGATGGTGGGGTCGGGGATGCCGGCCAGATGGAAGGCCTCGGCGCGTTCCACGCAGGTGCCGCAGCGGCCGCAATGCTGCTCACCGCCCTTATAGCAGCTCCAGGTCTGATCAAACGGCACGCCGAGCCGCGCGCCTTCCGTGATGATGCCGGCCTTGGTGGTATGCACGAAGGGCGCGAACAGCTCCACCTCGCCCATGCCTTCCAGCGCCTTATGCTGCATGGTTCGGAAGGCTTCGACGAAATCCGGGCGGCAATCGGGATAGATGAAATGATCGCCGCTATGCACGGCGATGCCCACGGCTTCCGCCTGCATGCCGGAAGCAATGCCAAACGCGATGGTGAGCATGATGGCGTTGCGGTTCGGCACGATGGTGGATTTCATCGAGTCTTGCGCGTAATGCCCATCCGGGATGGCATCGGCAGCGCCGGCCATGAGCGACGACGACATCAGGAACTGCGCCAGGGGGCGGATATCCACCACATCATGGCGCGCGCCCAGGCGCTGGGCGGTGCGCGCGGCGTAATCCAGCTCCTTGGCATGGCGCTGGCCGTAATCGAAGGTGAGCAGCCGCACCAGGTCACGCTCGGCCGCCACCTTATGCGCCAGCGTCACCGAATCGATGCCGCCGGAGCAGAGGATCACGGTCTTGCGCTTGGGCGCCGTCATGCCGGCAAAGCCTCGCGCTTGCGCCGGCGCAATTGGTTCAGTGCCAGCAGGCCGAGCAGGGCGAAGGCCGGCACATAAACCCAATGCTTGGAGGGCCGGTCGGCCGGCAGCAGCACTTCGCTCACCACATAGCCGCTTTCCAGGCCCACGCGTTTGGCCGCCGAGCCGAACTTGATGGCGCCCACCTGCACGCGGTCGCCCAGCTGGCTGATGGTGGCGCCGGCGGCATTCAGCCGGGCGCGGCCTTCGCCGGCATTGCCCAGCGGCAGCGAGATGGTCTTGCGTATATCCTCGCCCTCGATATTGCTGCCTTCCACGATCAGCAGCAGGCGGCTATCGGCGGGCAATTCGCCGGCGATCTTGAACAATTCGGTGCCCGGCCGGTGTTGGTAGGGATCATAGAATTTGTCCATGAAGAAGCCGGGGCGGAACAGCGCAAAGCAGAGCGCCAGCAAGGCCAGATTCTCCCACCAACGGTTGCGGGTGAGGAACCAGCCCATGGTGCCGGCAGAGAAGAGCAGGATCGCCACGGTGGAAATCCCGATCACCAGGCAGGCTTCCATCCAATTGCCAATGTCGATCATCAGCATCTGCGGATTGAAGATGAACACGAAAGGCAGGATCGCCGTGCGCATGGAATAGACCGTGCCCTGCAGGCCGGTCTTGATCGGGTCTTCGCCGGAAATCGCAGCGGCCGCGAAGGAGGCCAGGCCCACGGGTGGCGTCACATCCGCCATGATGCCGAAATAGAACACGAAGAGATGCACGGCGATCAGCGGGATGGCGAGGCCCGATTGCGCGCCCAGTTCCACGATCACCGGCGCCATCAATGTGGCGACCAGGATGTAATTGGCGGTGGTGGGAATGCCCATCCCTAAGATCAGGCAGATCAGGGCGGTGAGCAGCAGCATGGCGATCACGTTGCCACCGGAGATGAATTCCACGAAGTCGGTCATCATCAGGCCCATGCCGGTGAGCGTGACGGTGCCAACGATAATCCCGGCGGTGGCGGTGGCGATGCCAATGCCGATCATGTTGCGGGCGCCGAGATTGAAGCCATCCACCAGATCGGCCATGCCCTGGCGCGCGGCGGTGATGGCGTCCTCGCGCCGGAACAGCGCGGTGAGTGGCCGTTGCGTCACCACGATGGCCATGATCGCGGCGGTGGCCCAGAAGGCGGAGAGGCCGGGCGACATTTCCTCCACCATCAGGCACCACAGCAGCACCACGATGGGCAGGATGAAATGCAGCCCGGTGCGCGCCACCGCCCAGGCCTCAGGCAATTCGGTGATCGGTGCGTTGGGATCGTCCAGCTTCAAATCCGGGAAGCGTGCGCCATACCACAGGGTGAAGAGATAGAGGCCAATGGCGGCCAGACTGACCAGCCAGGGCGCGGCGGCGCCGAAGGCGGCCTGGATGCCTAAGATGCCGTAATAGATGGCGCAGATCACGGCGATCGAGCCGCTCCAGCCCAAGCCTAAGCGCGCCCAGCGCTGCGCCGTGGTATGGGCGGCCGAGCGCATCAGCGGCTTGGAGCCGATTTTCACGGCTTCCAGATCAACGATATAGAACAGCGCGATGTAGGAGATGATCGCCGGCAGCGCGGCATGTTTCACGATCTCGGCATAGGGCAGGCCGACATACTCGGTCATCAGGAAGGCGGCGGCGCCCATCACCGGCGGCATGATCTGGCCGTTCACCGAGGAGGCGGTTTCGATGGCGCCGGCCTTGATGCCGGAAAGGCCGGTGCGCTTCATCATCGGGATGGTGAAGATGCCGCCTGACACCACATTGGAGACGGAAGACCCTGAGACCACGCCGTTCAGCGCCGAGGACACCACGGCCACCTTGGCCGGGCCGCCGCGCAGATGGCCCAGCAGGGCCACGGAAATCTGCATCATGTAATTGCCGCCGCCGGCCTTCTCCAGCAGCGAGCCGAACAGCACGAACAGGAACACGAAGCTGGTGGAAACGCCCAGCGCCACGCCGAATACGCCTTCGGTGGTCAGCCATTGATGCTGCAGGAATTTAGTGAGCGAGGCGCCCTTATGCTGGATCACCTCGGGCATATAGGGGCCGGCGAAGGTGAAGAACAGGAAGAATAAAGCCACCACCACCATGGGCGGGCCCAGCGCGCGGCGCGTGGCTTCCAGCAGCAGCAGCATGCCGATGCCGGCGACGATCAGGTCCTGCGCGATTGGTGTGCCCGGCCGCGTGGAGAGCGCGACATAATGCGTGAAGAGATAGCTGGCGGATAGCGCGCCGAGCACGGCCAGGATCCAGTCGCTCAGCGGCACGCGGTTGCGCGGCGAGCGTTGCAGGGCCGGATAGGCGGTGAAGGCGAGGAAGACGGCGAAGCCGAGATGGATGGCGCGGGCTTCGGTGTCGTTAAGGATGAAGATGCCGAAAATGAAGGGCAGCGGCGAGGCATACCAGACCTGGAAGGCGGACCAGGCCACGGCGACGATCAGCAGAATCCGGCCAGCCAGCCCCGTGGCATTGCGGGCGCCCATATCGGCTTCAGCCACCATTTCGAGCAATTCGGCTTCACTGGCTTGTTTGCGCTGATTGTCGTTGGTCATTCGTGCCCCCACGGTTTACGCATAGAAAAACGGCCGGCCCGTCGCCGGGCCGGCCGCTGATGCCAGACTTACATCCAGCCCTTTTCCTTGTAGTATTTCACGGCGCCCGGATGCAGCGGCGCCGAGTTGCCGTTCTTGATCATGTCCTTCGGGTCAAGCACGGCGAGCGCCGGGTGCAGCTTCTTGAATTCATCGAAATTCTCGAAGGTGGCCTTCACCATCTGATACACGGTTTCGTCCGGCACCTTGGCCGAGGACACCACGGTGGCGAGCACGCCATAAGTGGTGGTCGGCTGCGGGTTGGCGGCATAGAGGCCGCCCGGGATCGTCGCCTTGGCGAAATACGGATTCTCCGCCACCAGCTTATCCACCACCGGGCCGGTCAGCGACACCAGCTTGGCGCCGCAGGTGGTGGTGGGGTCCTGGATGTTGGCCGACGGATGGCCGACACCATAGAAGAAGCCGTCGATCTTGTTGTCGCACAAGGCCGGGCCATGCTCGTCAGCCTTCAGCTCAGAGGCCAGCGAGAAGTCGCTCATCTTCCAGCCCAAGGCGCCCATCAGCTGCTCGAAGGACGAGCGCGTGCCCGAACCCGGATTGCCGATATTGAAGCGCTTGCCCTTGAAATCCTCGAACTTGGCGATGTTGGCTTCCTTGCGGGCCAGCACGGTGAAGGGCTCGGGATGGATCGAATAGACCGAGCGCAGGTCGGTGAAGGCGCCGCCATCCTTGAACGGGCCGAGGCCCTTCACGGCATTGTAATGCACATCAGACTGCGCCATGCCGAAATCAAGTTCGCCGGCCTTGATGGTGTTGATGTTGAAGGCCGAGCCGCCGGTGGATTCCACCGAGCAGCGGATGCCATGGGCCTTGCGGTCCTTGTTCAGCAGGCGGCAGATGGCGCCGCCGGCCGCGTAATACACGCCGGTCACGCCGCCGGTGCCGATGGTGACGAATTTCTGCTGCGCGATGCCGGCGCCCGGCAGGGCGGCGAGCAGGGCAGCGGCAAGGGCGCCGCCAGCCATATGCTTGACTGAGAATACGGTCATTGAGTTCCTCCTTGTTGGGATCGCGAAAAAACGGGTATGAAACGGTACGGAGTCGCGAGGCCGGTTACCGTTCTTGTGATAGCGGAAAGCCTGATGCCCCCGCCATGCGTATCGGTGCCTGCCCCATACCATGAGGGTATGGGGGAGAAACGCGATGCATTCGTCAAGCCGAATCGGCCGACAACATTGTAGCGATACTTTTTTCCGCCTTTTCCAGGGCGGCGCCGAATTGCCGCGCCAGCAGGCCGGGCGGGCCATGTTTGGGCCGCATCACCTGCACGGCGAAGGGAATCGAGGGCTGCAAGGGCCGGATGCTCACGCGGGCCGGATTGCGGGCGGCGGCGGTATATTGGTCCACGATGGCCGCACCGGCGCCCTTTTCCACCAGCGAGAGCGCCACCTGGTTGGTTTTCACTTCCACGATAGGATCCAGCTTCACCCCGGCCAGATTCAGGGTGGCGGAGAAGACCGAGCCCAGGGGATCGTCGCTGCGCAGGCCGATGAAGGGCTGTTTGGCAAAATGGCTGAGCTTCACGATCTTGGGCAGGCTTTTCTCCTGGGTGGCGGGGAAGGCGCCATAGAAATGCCCCTGGGCCAGTGGCGTCAGTTCCAGGCCGGGATGCGGCGGGATGTCGAAGCCGATGCCGATATCCACCTCCTGGGTCAGCACCGTGCGTACCAGGTCGGCATATTGCCTTGTCTCCACCTCGAAGGTGACATCGGCATGTTTCTGGCGGAAACGCGTGATGGCCAGCGGCACTAGGTCCAGGCATAAGGCCGGCGCCGCCGCGATGCGCAGATGGCCGCTGGAGGCGGTGCCCAGGTTGCGCGCCAGTTTCCGCAGGTTTTCCAAACCCGCGATCAGCTTCTCGCTTTCCGCCTGCAGGATCTGGGCTTCGCGCGTGGGCAGCAGCCGGCCGCGCACCCGGTCGAACAGCTTGTAGCGCAGCGTGTCCTCGGCGCGCAGCAAGAGGCGCGTGGCGGCGGGCTGCGAGATATTCAGCAGCTTGGCGGCCGCCGTGATGGTGCCGGTCAGCATCACGGCATGATAAATTTCCAGATGGCGCAGCTGCATGGTCCGGACCCTCAAATTCATCCATACCATAAAGGTATGGCCTGCGCGCGTAAACGCAGTGGCCCCAACCGGCCCGTGGGAGCATCCTGGACGTGGCGCCAATCTCCCCCGATGAACCATAACAAGGCGCCGAGCGGAGCAAGCGATGCATGTTCTGGTGATCGGCGCCGGTGTAATCGGCATGAGCACGGCCTGGGCCTTGGCCCGCGATGGCCATCGCGTCACCCTGCTGGATGCCGGCAGTGAACCCGCCAGCGGCGCCAGCCATGCCAATGGCGCCCAGCTCAGCTATTCCTATGTGGCGCCTTTGGCCGGCCCTTCGATCTGGAAGGAATTGCCTAAGCTGCTGTTTGGCCGCGCCGCCCCCGTGCGGTTCCGCCCCGGCTTCGATCTGCGGCAATATCGCTGGGGCTTGCGTTTTCTCGCCGCCTGCACCGCGCTCAAGGCGCGCGGCACCACGCAGGCGCTCTTGAAGCTGGCTTTCTTGAGTCGCGACACCCTGGCCAAGGCCGCCGATCTGCAGGCGCTGGATTTCGATCATGTGCAGGCCGGCAAGCTGGTGGTTTATTCCACCGCCGAGAGCTTCGCCGCCGCCGCCGAGCAGGCGCGGTTCCAGAACACGCTGGGTTGCCGGCAAGAGATTCTGGATGCGCAGGCTTGCCTGGCGCTGGAACCGGCGCTGAAGGCCATCGCGCACCGGCTTACTGGCGGCATCTTCACGCCCGATGACGCTGCCGCTGATCCGCGCAAGCTCTGCCTCGGGCTGCTGCATCTGCTGGAAGGCCATAACAGCGGCGTGGCTTTCCATTTCAACACGCCGGTGCGCCGCCTGCTGCGCGAGGGTAATAAGCTGGTGGGTGCTGAAACCGTCAACGGCATCTACCGCGCCGATGCTTATGTGCTGGCCGGTGGTATTCAAAGCGCTGATCTGGCGGCCTCCATCGGCCTCGATCTGCCGCTCTATCCGATCAAGGGCTACAGCCTGACGCTGGATGTGGCCAATGACGATGCCGCGCCGCGCATCAGCGTCACGGATTACGGCAACAAGGTGGTCTATGCCCGGCTGGGGCAAAAGCTGCGCGTGGCTGGCATGGCCGATATCGTTGGCAGCGATCTGGCGCTGGAGCCGGATCGCGTGGCGCAGCTTTCCGCCCAGGCGGCCGATACTTTTCCCATGGCACCCATGGATGATGCCGCTGCCGCGCAGCCCTGGTGCGGCCTGCGCCCGGCCACGCCCAGCGGCCGGCCGATCCTCGGCGCCAGTGGCATCGAGGATTTGTGGCTGAATGTCGGCCATGGTGCGCTGGGCCTCACCCTGGCTTTCGGCTCCGCCGTCACGCTGGCGGCCTGCCTTGGCAACAGGCAGCCTCCCGTGGCTTTGGCGGATTTCGCGCTGCATGCCTAGTCGAGCGTTTTGAGCCAGGCGCGCGCCGCATCCGCATCGGCGCGTTCGCGGCCAGCGTAAGGCGCGCCCACCGCGATCTGCCGCACCAAAGCCGCGTTGTCCGGCGCCGAAGAGCCATCAGCCAAGAGCGTATTATTCTCAAAGCCGACGCGAGCATGGCCGCCCAGGCCGAGCGCCGTGATGGCGCAGGCGGCTTCCAGTTGGCCGAAAGCGCAGACGGCAAATTCGCCCCAGCCGGGCTGCCAGAGCTGCATGAAGGGCAGCAGGTCGATGGGCCGCGATTGCTGGCCCGCCGTGTAGCGCCCCAGCACGAACAGCACGAAATGCTTATCTCCCGGCACGATGCCGCGCGCCACCAGGTCGCGGAAGCGCGCCAGATCGTCCGCCGAATAGAGGATGTATTGCAGCAGCACGCGCGCCTTGTGCATATGCGCCAGGAAAGCGGCCGCTGCTTTCTCACTCGCCGCATCGGGCACGATCTCGCGAATCCCTAAGCTGCAGGCTTCCGGCATCAGCGCCTGCATCGCCGCGATCTGCTCCGGCGCCTGATAGATGCCGGCGGCCTCGCTGGTGCATTGGATGATCAGCTTGTCGCCCACTTCCTGGCGGATCGCCGCGATGGCTGGGCGGTAAAGCTCGGGCGCGATGCTGTGGCGGCCATCAGGCTGCCGCACATGCAGGTGGATCATCGCCGCGCCGGCATCCAAACATTCGGCCGCGCATTGCGCCAGTTCACTCGGAGTCAACGGCACCGCCGGATGATCGGCCTTCAGCTTGCGTGCGCCATTGGGCGCCACGGCAATGAGAGTCGGGAGCGCGCTCATGCTGCAACTCCCGCCAGAGCGGCATCCACCGCATCGCCCAAGCGCTCGACGATCATGTCGATCTCGGTAGCCGTAGAGATGAAGGGCGGCGCCAGCAGCACATGGTCGCCATTGAGGCCATCGATGGTGCCGCCCATGGGATAGCACATCAGGCCGCGCGCCATGGCTTCGCGCTTCACCCGGGCATGCAATTTGTGTTTCGGATCGAAGGTGGATTTGTCGGCGCGGTCGCGCACCAGCTCAATGGCCTGGAACAGGCCGCGGCCGCGGATATCGCCCACATGATGGTGGTTGCCAAAGCGGGCGCGCAGCCGCGCATCCAGATGCTGGCCCATGGCCACCACGTTATCCAGCAGATGATCGCGCTTGATCACGCGCTGCACTTCCAGGGCGGCGGCGCAGGCCACGGGATGCCCCAGATAGGTATGGCCATGTTGGAAGAAGCCGCTGCCCTGCCTGATCGCATCGATGATCTTGTCATGGATCAGCACGGCGCCGATCGGCTGATAACCGCCGCCCAGGCCCTTGGCAATCACCTCGATATCTGGCGCCACGCCTTCCTGCGCGCAGGCATGCAATGTGCCGGTGCGGCACATGCCGCACATCACCTCGTCCAGGATCAGCAGCACGTCATGCTTATCGCAAATCTCGCGGATGCGCTTGAAATAGCCCGGCGCGGCGGTCACGGCGCCCAACGTGGCGCCCACCACCGGCTCGGCGATGAAGCCGATCACGTTTTCCGCGCCCAGTTCCAGGATTTGTTTTTCCAGCTCATTGGCGGCGCGCAGGCCATAGGCTTCCAAGCTCTCGCCTTCTGCCCGCTCGCGATACTCAAAGCAGGGCGCGATGTGATGCGCCTCGATCAGCAAAGGCGCGAATTGCTCGCGCCGCCAGGCATTGCCGCCCACCGCCAGCGCGCCCAGCGTGTTGCCGTGATAGCTCTGGCGCCGGGCGATGAAATGGCGCTTCTGTTTACGCCCGCGTTCCACCCAATATTGCCGCGCCAGCTTCAAGGCCGTCTCGATGCCTTCCGAGCCGCCCGAGATATAATAGACATGGCTCAAGCCTTTCGGCGCATCAGCAATCAGCGTGTCGGCGAGTTCTTCGGCCACTTCGGTGGTGAAGAAGCTGGTATGGGCGAAGGCGAGCTTGCCGGCCTGGGCCTGGAGCGCGGCGGTCACGTCCTTATGGCCGTGGCCTAAGCAGCTTACGGCGGCGCCACCCGAGGCATCGATATAGCGCTTGCCGGATGAATCGATCAGATAGACGCCGTCGCCGCCCACGGCGACGGGCAGCGGGCTGGTCATCTGGCGGTGCAGGATGCGGCTCATGGTTTCCTCGTTTTACGCGCTGTCCAATAGGTGTCGAAGGCGCCGAGCTGAAGCTCGGCATTGCGGATGGCGGCCAGGGCCTTGTCGCCGGCGCGGGCGGCGAGCAGGGCCAGCAATGTCTCGGCCGCCGCGAAAGCCGGCGTCACGCCATGGAAGAAGGACGGCCCATCGGTGGGCACCAGCAGGCTGGATTGCGCCGCGCGGGCCAAGGGCGAGAGCGGGCTATCGGTGATCGCCACGATGCTGACGCGGCGGCTGGCGGCGAAATCCACCTGCGCCACGGCGGCGCGGGTATAGGGCGCCAGGCTGATGCCCAGCAGCGCATCCTGCGGCCCGGCATGGCGCAGGGCATCCATGCCGGTATCGCCCGGGCCATCCAGCAGCAGGCCATTATCGCGGAACAGGCCATAGACATAGGCGAAGTGATAGGCCACGGCAAAACAGGAGCGCAGCCCCAGCACATAGACCCGCCTGGCACGCTCGATGGCGCCTGCCGACTCGGCCAAGGCTTCCGCGCCGTTGCGTGAAGTCAGCCCGCCCACCTGGCGGCTGAAACTCTGCTCCATCTGCTCGGCAAGCGAGGCCGCGCCGCCATGACGGGCGCGTTTCTGCAACCCTTGCGCCTTGTCGGAAAAGCGCGCGCCGCCGGGCCGCAACGCAGCGGCATGGATATGGCGGAAGGCCTTGTAATCCTCAAAGCCGAGCTGGCGCGCCAGGCGCAGCATGGTCACCGGCGGCACACCGGCGCGGCGGGCCTGTTCGCGCATCGACAGCAAGGCCACATCCTGCGGATGCTCCAGCACGAAGCGGGCGGCGGCCTGCACCTGGGGGGTGAGGTCGTCGAAGCTTTCCACGATGCGGTCGGCAAGCGGCGCTGAGTCCATGGCCCGCAAGGAAATCACGGAAATTCCGACTCTGCAACAAATGATGCAAAATTATCCACATTGGAACAAATGCGCCGTTAACGGAGCGGCCCAGTCATTGCACTGCCGCAGGCGCTGGGTAGAATCCGCCGGGCAGGAGAGCAGCGTGAGCACAGCACAGAGCAGCACCGTCGCGTTCCAGACCATGGGCGATACGGCCTTCAGCGTGGAATTCGCCACCCAGGTGGACCGGTCGGCCAATGCCCGGGTGATGGCCTTGCGCCATGCCCTGCGCGAGGCTGCCCTGCCCGGCGTGATCGAGGCGATCCCGTCTTTCGGCGCCCTGGTGGTGCAATACGATCCGTTGCTCACCAACCGCGCCAGCCTGCAAGGCGCCGTGGAAGCCATGCTGCCCGGCCTGAAGCCGCAGGCCGGCGCCGGAAGGCTCTGGTGCCTGCCGGTCTGTTATGATTCTGATCTGGCGCCAGACCTGCAGGATGTGGCCGAACGCTGCAAGCTGACGCCCGCCGAGGTGATCGCGGGCCATGCGAGCGGGCGCTATTTCATCTACATGCTCGGCTTCATGCCCGGGCTGGCCTATATGGGCGGCCTGGATGACAGGCTGCAATTGCCGCGCCGTTCGGCCCCGCGCCTGAAAGTGCCGCAGGGCTCGGTGGCGATTGCCGCGGCGATGACCACGATCTACCCTTGGGAAAGCCCGGGCGGCTGGCACCTCATCGGCCGCACGCCGGTGCGGCTATTCGATCAGGGCCGCGAGGAACCGATCCTGTTCGCCGCCGGTGATGACGTGACCTTCCGCGCCGTCTCGCGCAAAGAGTATGACGCGATGGCAGCCGATGTGGCCGCCAGCCGCTTCGATCATGGCGCGCTGGAGCTGAAATCATGATCCGCGTGCAGGCGCCGGGGCTGTTCACCACGCTGCAGGATATGGGCCGCTATGGCGCCCAGGAGCAGGGCATGCCGGTGGCCGGCGCGCTGGACACCTTGGGCCTGCGCATCGCCAATGCGCTGTGCGGCAACGCGCCGGGCATGGCCGCGTTGGAAGTCAGCTATCTCGGGCCGACTTTGGTGGCGGAAGCCGATCAGGTGCAGCTTGGCCTCGCCGGCGGCATGCAGGTGGACTTGCTACCCGCTGATGGCGGAGAACCGAAAAAGCTCAAATCCTGGCGCAGTATCACCTTGCGGCGCGGCGATGCCCTGCGCATCGGCGCCATTGAGGCCGCTGTGGCTTATGTGGCGGTGGCCGGCGGTTTCAACCTGCCAGCCCTGCTCGGCAGCCTCTCCACCTATACCCGCGCCGGGCTGGGCGGTTTTGAGGGCCGGGCTTTGCGTGAAGGCGATCTTCTGCCGCTGCATGGCGGCGGCGGCACCGATCTGGAATTGGCGGCTGCAATAGAGCCGCTCTATGGCGATGGCCCGGTGCGCGTCACGCTCGGGCCGCAGGCCTATCGCTTCACAGATGCTGGCACCAAAACATTTCTCTCGGCGGAATACAGCGTGAGCAAGGAAGCCGACCGCATGGGCCTGCGGCTGGAAGGGCCCAGCGTTGAGCATACCAACGGCGCCGATATCGCATCGGAAGGCATCGTCACCGGCGCCATCCAGGTGCCGGGCAATGGCAAGCCGATCCTGCTGCTGGCGGATCATCAGACCACCGGCGGCTATACCAAGATCGCCACCATCATCTCCGCCGATCTGCCGCGTGTCGGCCGGCTCAAGCCCGGCGCCAAGCTGTATTTCCAGGCGGTGGACGTGGCGGCAGCGGAAAGCCTGCGCCGTGCCCAGGAGGCGGCGCTGAAGGCTTTGCTGGCCGAATTGCGCCCGGCGCGGCCCGAAGGCGGCCTTGATCTCGACGCGCTCTACACCGCTAACCTGATCAGCGGTATGGTGGATGCAGGAACAGGAGCTGAGCGATGAAAGTGAACCTGAACAGTGATCTCGGCGAAAGCTATGGCGCTTGGACCATGGGCGACGATGCGGCGATGCTCGGCCTGGTCGGCTCGGCCAATGTCGCCTGCGGTTTCCATGGCGGCGATTGGCTGGTGATGCGCTCCACCGTGCTGGAGGCGAAGAAGAACGGCGTCAGCATCGGCGCGCATCCAAGCTATCCCGACATTCAGGGCTTTGGCCGCCGCGCCATGAACATCACCGGCGTGGAAGCCGAAGCGCTGATGGCCTATCAGATCGGCGCCTTGCAGGGCGTGGCCTCCTTGGCTGGCTACGATGTCAGCCATGTGAAGCCCCATGGTGCCATCAACAACAAGGCCTGCGTTGATCGCGGCCTGGCCGATGCGCTGGCGCGCGGTTCGGCGGGCGCGGGGCGTGACCTGATCTTCCTGGCGCCGACCGGCTCGGCCCTGGTGGCGGCGGGCAAGGCCTTAGGCATTCCGGTGGCTGAGGAAGTATTCGCCGACCGCAATTATGATGATGACGGCAACCTGGTGCCGCGCGGCCAGCCCAATGCCATGGTGCATGATAACGACGAAGCCCTGCGCAATGTGCTGCGCATGGTGCGCGAACAGGTGATCGTCTCGGTATCGGGCAAGCGCATCCCGGCGCGGGTGGATAGCATCTGCGTGCATGGCGACAGCGCCGGTGCGGTGGCCATGGCGCAGCATCTGCGTGCCGGCCTGCAGTCAGCCGGTGTGCAGCTGGTCACGCTGCCCGAGATGCTGGCCTGACCATGGCAAACAAGAAAGCCGCGCCGTCCAAGTCTTCCGGGGCCCCCAAGCGCACCCGCCAGCCGGCAGTGACGCAGCGCAACATCCTGGATGCGGCTTTGGTGGAATTCGCCGCCAAGGGCCTGGCCGGCGCCCGGGTGGATGAGATCGCCGAACGCTCCGGCGCCAATAAGCGCATGATCTATGAGTATTTCGGCAACAAGGAAGCACTCTGGCTGATCACGCTCGAGCATGCCTATGAGCGCATGCGGGCGGAGGAGCGCACCATCGACGCGGCGCGCATGGCCCCGGTGGAGGGCATGCGCTACCTGATGGAATTCAATTTCCGCTTCTGCGCCCGCAACCCGGAATTCATCGCGTTGCTGAGCGCCGAGAATCTGCACAAATCCAGCTATCTGCGCGAGTCGGAAAAAATCCAGCAGCTCTACTCGCCGCTTCTGGCGGTGATCCGTGATCTGCTGGAACGCGGCCAGCGCGAAGGCGTGTTCCGCAAGGGCGTCGATCCGGTGCATGTCTATCTCACCATCGCCTCGCTTGGCACCTGCTATTTCTCCAATATCCACACGCTTTCCACCATTTTCGGCCGCGATCTGCTTGGCGCCGCTGAGCAGAAGGCGCGCATGGAGCATTGCGTCGGCGTGGTGCTGGGCTTCCTGCGCGCCTGATTTATGCCGCAGTGCGGTGGTCTGAGACCTTTGGCGGATTTCGTAACTGCCCAGTTACTTAGTCGTTGACAACCGCCCGCCTTGGCGGAATGCTAGCATCCAACCAAAACGATCTTCGGCCAGCCGGCCGGGGGCATAAACGGAGGAAAAGGGCCATGCAGGGTATTTCGTGGAATCGTGCGTCGTTGCTCGGCGCGGTAGTCGGTGCGCTGGTTATCGCCGCACCCGCCGCCCAGGCGCAGAACTGGAAGCCGACCAAGCCGATCACTGTGATCGTGCCCTGGGCCGCCGGCGGTTCCACCGATCAGGTGATCCGCGTCACCGCCGGTGAGCTGGAGCAGGTGCTGGGCCAGAAGGTGGTGGTGGTCAATCAGCCCGGCGCCTCGGGCTCGATCGGCAGCAAGACCGCCTGGGAAGCGCCGAAGGACGGCTATACCTGGACCTCGGGTGCCGCCAAGGATATCGGCACCTATGCCGTGTCCGGCCTGCTCGACACCAAGATGGATGATTGGCATTTCTACCTCACCGTCGCCAATCAGTCGGTGGTCAGCGTCAACGCCAACTCGCCCTACAAGACCCTGGCCGAACTGCTCGCCGCCATGAAGGCCAAGCCGGGCCAGATCTCGGTGGCCACCGCCGGCGTGAATTCCTCGGGCCATTTCGGCTCAGAAGCTTTGGCGCGCGGCGCCGGCGTCACCTACAAGCATGTGTCTTACGACGGCGGCAATCCGGCAGTGATCTCCACCGTGTCGGGTGAGACCGAGGTCACCACCCAGATCGGTGTGGAACAGGTGGAAATGATCCGCGCCAAGCGGCTGCGTCCGTTGGCCGTGCTGGCCTCCAAGCCGCTGGAAGTGGAAGGCATCCCGACAATCGAGCCGGTGACCAAGACGCTGCCGAACTTCCGCACTGAGACCAATTATTTCGGCATCTTCGTACCCAAGGGCGTGCCGGCGGATGTGATCGCCACGCTGGACAAGGTGTGGGGTGAGCGGATCAAGAATTCGGCCGCGCTGAAGAAGTATGCCACCGACAAGGGCGCGCTGTTCGATCCGTTCCATGGTGATGCAGCCAAGAAGGCGGCCTTCCCGGCGATCCAGGGCGCTGCCTGGATCCTGCAGGAAGGCGGCAAGGCCAAGGTGTCGCCCGATACGCTCGGCATCCCGAAGCCATAAGCTGATCCAAGTACAGGCCGCCCGGCGCAACTGCGTCGGGCGGCCATCGTTTTTCCGCAGGGGAGTTGCGCCATGGAAGCGACCGAGGGTGAAGGCAAAGACGTTTCGCCGCGCGCCGATTTCTGGGCTTCATGGGTGTGGATCGCGCTGGGCCTGGGCATTGCCTGGATCAGTTGGAACATGGACCGGCTGGTGCATCTGCAGGCCAGCATCTACACCGCGCCCGGCCTGGTGCCCGGTATTCTCGGCCTCGCCATCGCCTTGATGGGCGCCCTGCTGCTGCTGCGCGCGCTGCGCGGCGGCAACCGTGTCGTGTCCGCCCGCCAACCCTTCCGCTGGGTTGAGCATTGGCGCCTGATTTTCAGCCTCAGCTCCTCGCTGCTCTATGCCGCCACGCTGATCTATACCCCATTGCCATTCTGGCTGGTGACGGCGCTTTACGTCGCCGTATTCGTCATCGTGTTCCAGTTCGAGGAACGCGTAGCCGCTGGCCGGGTGCCGCGCGGCATCGCCGTGGCGGTGGTGCATGGCCTGATCTCCGGCCTGGTGATCCAGTATGTGTTCGAGGAATTGTTTTTCGTGCGGTTGCCGTAGGAGCGGGCGCGTATCATGTTTGACGGTCTCATCGGCTTCGCCACTTCGATTGGGCATTTCGCCACCCCCACCACGATCATGTATGCCCTGGGTGCCTCGCTGATCGGCTTGATCATCGGCGCGCTGCCGGGCCTCACCGCCACCATGGGCGTGGCGCTGATGACCACGCTGACGCTGAAGATGGAGTCCGGCGAAGCCCTGCTGATTTTGATCTGCACCTATGTTGGCGCCATTTATGGCGGCAGCCGCAGCGCCATCCTGCTCAACATTCCCGGCACGCCGGCCTCGGCCGCTTCCTGCCTGGATGGTCATGCGCTGGCCAAGCAGGGCCTGGCCGGCCGCGCCATGGGCATTGCCACCTCGGGGTCGATCCTCGGCACCTGGATCGGCATGTTCTTCCTGGCCTTGTTCACGCCGATCCTGGGCGAGATGGCGCTGAAATTCGGCGCCTATGAATTCTTCTGGCTGGCGGTGTTCGGCGTGGTGATCTCGGGCAACCTCACCGGCACCGATCCGCTGAAGGGCTGGATCGCCGGTTTCATCGGCCTGTTCATCGCCGCCATCGGCCAGGAAGGAATGTATGCCTATGACCGCTTCACCTTCGGCAACCACGATCTCTCCGGCGGCATCGCGCTGATCCCGGCCTTGGTCGGGGTGTTCGGTTTCGCCGAAGTCTTGAGCGTGATGAAGGATAAGCCGCAGAAATTCATCATCAATACCTTTGACACGGTGATCCCGAAAATCCGCGATGTGGTGCAATACTGGCGCACCATCATCCGCTCGGGCCTGATCGGCACCTTCATCGGCATCGTGCCTGGCGTGGGTGAGGATGTGGCTGCCTGGTCCTCCTATGCCGCCGCGCGCCGCGCCAGCAAGGAGAAGGAAAAATTCGGCAAGGGCTCGGTGGAGGGCCTGATGGCGGCCGAGACCGGCGACAATGCCTGCGTGCCTGGCGCGGTGATTCCGGTGCTCACGCTTGCCGTGCCCGGTTCGGCGCCGGCCGCTGTTCTGCTCGCCGCCATGCTGATCCATGGCGTGCGGCCTGGGCCGCTGATCATGGTGGAGAATCCGCAATTTGTTTACGACGTGGTGGCGATGATGCTGTTCGCCTCCATCGGCATCCTGATCTATGGCCTGCTGCTCACCAAATTGCTGGTGAAAATCCTGCTGGTGCCGCGCGCGCTGATCATGCCGGTGATCTTCGTGCTCTGCGCCGTCGGCTCCTATGCCATCGCCCAGCGTCCCTTCGATATCCTGGTGATGCTGGTCTTCGGCATGATCGGCCTGGTGATGCGCGGACAGAATTACCCGATGGCGCCGCTGGTGCTCGGCATCGTGCTGGGCGATCTGCTGGATAAAAGCCTGCGGCGCGGCCTCACTTTGTCGGATGGCGACCTGACGCCGTTCTTCATCCGGCCGATCTCGTTTGTGATGTTCCTGCTGGTGCTGCTCACCGTGCTGATGAATGTGCCGCCGGCGCGGCGCGCGCTGGGCGCCGCCATGGGCCTGCTGCTCAAGCCGTTCAGCCGCGGCACCTGACGCCACAGTAAAAAGCCGGATTGACGCTGCCGGCTTTTACCCGTTATAAGTAACTAATTGGTTACTTTAGAGAGAATGATGCGGATCAGCCTCTGTAATGAAGTCCTGAGCCCCCTGCCGCTGGCGGCGCAATGCGCGCTGGCGGCGGAGCTGGGCTATGACGGGCTGGAGCTGGCGCCGTTCACGCTCAATGACGATCCGCTGGTCCTGTCCAAGACCCAGCGCCGCGCCATCCGCCGCACCGTGGAGAAAGCCGGGCTCAGCGTCACCGGCCTGCATTGGCTGCTGGTGGCGCCCAAGGGCCTGTCGCTCACCGATGCGGATGCCGCCATCCGCGCCCGCACCCTCCAGGCGATGCGCGATCTCTGCCAGCTTTGCGCCGATCTTGGCGGCCGCTATCTGGTGCATGGCTCGCCGGCCCAGCGCCGCATGCCTGAGGGCGATGCCAGCGCGGCACGCGATTGGGCGATGGCCGGTTTCGCGGCTGCCGCCGAAGCGGCGCAGGCCGCCGGCGTGGTCTATTGCCTGGAGCCGTTGTCGCGGCACGAAACCAATTTCATCAACACCGTGGCGGAAGCGGCCCTCTTGGTGCGCGAGATCAACAATCCCGCTTTCCGCACCATGCTGGATTGCTCGGCCGCTGGCCTCGCTGAAACCGACAGCGTGCCGGATCTGCTGCGGCAATGGCTGCCCACCGGCCTGATCGGCCATGTGCAGGTGAACGATCCCAACAGAAAAGGCCCCGGCCAGGGCGCGATGGATTTCGCGCCGATCATGGCCGCGCTTGCCGAGCAGAATTATGCCGGCGATATCGGCGTGGAGCCGTTCATCTACGACCCCGACGGCCCTGGTGCTGCGCGCTTCGCGATTGACTATCTGCGGCGGGTGATGCCATGAGCGCGCCGATTTTCCGCATCCATGATATTGCGCTGTTCGAGCGGCCGGTGACCTTGCGGCTGCCCTTCCGCTTCGGCGTGGTCACGTTGCGCGAAGCACCACAGGCTTTCCTCTGCCTGCGCATCAGCGATGGCAAAGGCAATGAAACCTGGGGCATGGCGGCCGAGTTGATGGTGCCGAAATGGTTCGACAAGAACCCGGCGCTGTCCAACGAAGATAATTTCAACCAGTTGCGCCGCAGCCTGCATAATGCCGCTGCCGCGTATGATGATGGCAAGATGCGCGCTGCCTTTGGCCATTCCGCCACGCATCACGCCGCCCTGGTGGCGGCCGGTGGGCGCGAAGGCCTCAACCCGCTGGTGGCGAGCTATGGCCCGGCGCTGATTGACCGCGCGGTGATCGATGCGGTCTGCCGCCAGCATGAGCAGCCTTTCGCGGCCGGGCTCCGCACCAACCTGTTCGGTATCCGCGCCGACGCGCTGACCCCCGATCTCGCCGGGTTCGATATTACGCGCTTCCTAAGCCAGCTTTCGCCCAGCCGCCGCATTGCCGCGCGCCATACCGTGGGCATGCTCGATCCGCTCACCGAGGCCGGCTTGGCCACCGAGCAGCGTTTGCATGACGGCCTGCCGGAAACACTCGAAGGCGCCATCGCGCGCTATGGCCTGCGCTGGTTCAAGCTGAAAGTGGGCGGCGACATGGCCGCCGATCTGGCGCGGCTGACCGAGATCGCCGCCGTGCTGGATGCCGCGCCTGAGCCTTACCGCGCCAGCCTGGATGGCAATGAGCAATATGATGATGCCGCTGGTATCGCCGCGCTCTGGCAGGCGATGCGCGCCGCGCCGGCTTTGCGCCGGCTCTGCGCCTCGATCCAGTATATCGAGCAGCCGATCAAGCGCGCCGCCGCATTGGATCGCTCGGTGGCCGCGCTGGCCGGTGAAATCCCGCTGATCGTCGATGAATCGGATGCCGATTACGATGTCTTCCCGCGCGCCCGCGCGCTCGGTTATGGCGGCATCTCGTCCAAGACCTGCAAAGGCGTGTATCGCGCCATCCTCAATGCCGCGCGTGCCCAGCATTGGGGGAAAGGCTGTTTCGTCACCGGCGAAGACCTCACCTGCCAGGCGGGCTTGAGCCTGCAGCAGGATCTGGCCCTGGTGGCCATGCTCGGGCTGCAGCATGTGGAGCGCAACGGGCATCATTATGTCGATGGCTTCGGCACCGCGCCGGCCGCCGAGCAGGCCGGCTTCGCCGCCGCCCATCCCGATCTCTACGATACCAGCCAGGGCCGCGCCCGGCTGCGCATTGTCCAAGGCGATATCGCGCTGGGCAGCTTGCTCGATGCCAAATGTTTCGCGTCGGCGGCCGAACCGGCCTGGTCCAGCCTCACACCCATGACCCTTACCGCTCACAAGCAAAAAGAAGGAAGTAACGCATGAGCAAGGATATCCGCCTCGGCATCATCATGAACGGCGTCACCGGGCGCATGGGCATGAACCAGCATCTGATCCGCTCCATCTGCGCCATTCGCAAGGATGGCGGCGTGGTGCTGAAGAATGGCCGCCGCGTGATGCCGGATCCGATCCTGGTGGGCCGGAATCTCGACAAGGTGGCGCGTCTGGCCAAGACCCATGGCATCGAGCGCTATACCGATAACCTGGATGCGGCACTGAAGAACAAGGATGACACGCTGTTCTTCGATGCCGCCACCACCCAGGCCCGCGCCGGGCTTTTGAAAAAGGCCATGGCGGCGGGCAAGGATATCTATTGCGAGAAGCCCACCGCCGAGACGCTTTCTGTTGCCATGGACCTGGTGAAGGCCGCCAAGAAATACGGCGTGAAGCACGGCGTGGTGCAGGACAAGCTGTTCCTGCCCGGCCTGGAAAAGATGAAGGTGCTGATCGATAGCGGCTTCTTTGGCCAGATTCTCTCGGTGCGCGGTGAATTCGGCTATTGGGTCTTCGAGGGCGATTGGCAGGTGGCGCAGCGGCCCTCGTGGAATTACCGCAAGAAGGATGGCGGCGGCATCATTCTCGATATGCTCTGCCATTGGCGCTATGTGCTGGACAACCTGTTCGGCAATGTGAAGAGCGTCTCCTGCCTCGGCGCCACCCATATCCCCAAGCGCTGGGATGAGAATGGCAAAGCCTATAAGGCGGATTCCGACGATGCCGCCTATGCCACGTTTGAGCTGGAAGGCGGCGTGATCGCCCAGATCAATTCTTCCTGGGTCACCCGCGTGCGGCGCGATGATCTGGTCACCTTCCATGTCGATGGCACGCTGGGTTCGGCGGTGGCCGGCCTGCATAAATGCTTCGTGCAGCCGCGCGTTGCCACGCCCAAGCCGGTCTGGAATCCGGATATCCCGCAGAGCATCAACTTCTTCGATACTTGGCAGGAAGTGCCGGAAAATAACGTCTATCCCAACGGCTTCCGCGCCCAGTGGGAGATGTATATCCGCCATCTGGTGGATAACGAGCCGTTCAAGTGGACTTTGCTTGAAGGCGCCAAGGGCGTGCAGTTGGCCGAAGCCGGCCTGAAAAGCTGGAAGGAACGCCGCTGGATTGATCTGCCTGAATTGAAGGCTTGAGCATGACGATTCTCAATCTGCCTGCCAGCGCCGGCAAATTGGCGCCCTATACGCTGAAAACGCCTAAGGCGTTTCCGGTGGCGCAGCCACCGTTCAGCCGCATCGCCTATGCGGCCGCCCATGTGGTGGCCGATCCGCTGGCCGATCACGATCCATGGCTCACCCCCGCCATCGATTGGGAGCGCACCATCGCGTTCCGCAAGCATCTCTGGTCGCTGGGCTTCGGCGTGGCGGAAGCCATGGATACCGCCCAGCGCGGCATGGGGCTGGACTGGAATGACGCGCTGGAGCTGGTGCGCCGCTCGCTGGATGCATCCAAGGATGTGCCGGGCGCCGTGGTGGCTTCCGGTGCCGGCACCGATCATCTGGCGCCGGGCCCGGATGTGACGATAGACAAGGTGATCGCCGCCTATGAGGAGCAATGCTCGGCAATAGAAAAGCTCGGCGGCCGCATCATCCTGATGGCCAGCCGCGCGCTTACGGCGGCGGCGAAATCGCCCGATGATTACATCAAGGTCTATGGCCGTATTTTAAGCCAGGTGAAGCAGCCGGTGGTGATGCATTGGCTCGGCGAGATGTTCGATCCGGCGCTCACCGGCTATTGGGGCAATGGCGACCATATGCAGGCGATGGAAACCTGCCTCGATGTGATCAAGGCCAATGCCGCCAAGGTGGATGGCATCAAGATTTCGCTGCTGGATAAGGACAAGGAAATCGTCATGCGCCGCCGCCTGCCTAAAGGCGTACGCATGTATACCGGCGATGATTTCAATTATGCCGAACTGATCGCCGGAGATGCCCAAGGCCATTCCGATGCCTTGCTCGGCATCTTCGATGCCATCGCGCCGGCGGCTTCGGCAGCGCTGGGCGCATTGACGCGCGGCGACGAGAAGACCTTCCATGAGATTCTCGCGCCCACCGTGCCGCTGTCGCGCCATATCTTCAAGGCGCCCACGCGCTTCTATAAGACCGGCGTGGTGTTCATGGCCTATCTCAATGGCCACCAGGATCATTTCGTCATGGTGGGCGGCCAGCAGAGCACCCGCTCGGCGCTGCATCTGGCCGAATTGTTCCGCCTGGCTGATGCCGCCGGCCTGCTCAGCGATCCGGATCGCGCAGCAAGCCGCATGAAGGCGGTGCTGGCCACACAGGGTATCGCGGCATGAAGAAACCTGGGCCCCAAAAACCAGGACCATTGTCTCTCAACACCATCACGGTGCGCGAGCAATGGTCGCTGCAGCAATGTATCGAAGGCTGCGCGCGCCATGGCATCACCGGCATTTCGCCCTGGCGCGACAAGCTGGCGGAATACGGCGTGGCCAATGCCGCGAAGCATATCCGCGACGTTGGCCTGACCGTCACCGGCCTCTGCCGGGGCGGCATGTTCCCGGCCGCCGATGCTGCCGGGCGGCAGAAGGCGATTGACGATAACAAGCGCGCCATCGACGAGGCAGCGGCGCTTGGCGCGCAATGCCTGGTGCTGGTGGTGGGCGGTCTGCCGGCCGGCTCCAAGGATATCGCCGCTGCCCATACTCAGGTGCGCGATGGCATCAATGCGGTGCTGGAACATGCGAGAGCGGCCAAGGTGCCGCTGGCGATTGAGCCGCTGCATCCGATGTTCGCCGCCGACCGCGCCTGCGTGAACACGCTGGGCCATGCCCTGGATATCTGTGATGACCTGGGTGATGGGGCCGATGACCGCAGCCTGGGCGTGGCGCTGGACGTTTATCATGTCTGGTGGGACCCGCACTTGAACGCGCAGATCAAGCGCGCCGGCAAACGCATCCTGGCTTTCCATGTCTGCGACTGGCTGGTGCCCACCACCGATCTGTTGCTGGATCGCGGCATGATGGGCGATGGCGTGATCGATATTCCGGGCATCCGCGCCCAGGTGGAGGCCCAGGGTTATGCCGGCTTCTGCGAGGTGGAGATCATGTCGGCCAATAACTGGTGGAAGAAGGATGCCGACAGCGTGCTGAAAACCTGCATCGAGCGCCACGCCACGGTTGTCTGATGCCTTGACCCTGAGGGGTCGCCCGCCGACAATGGGCGAATCGCTTAATGCTTGAGGCAAGAACATGACCTCGTCTTTGCGCATCACGCCGCTGGACCTGCCCGAGATTCAACTGATCGAGCCGGTCTTCTACATGGATGAGCGCGGCTGGTTCGGCGAGGTGTATCAGCAGCGGCTATTCGCCAAGGCCGGCATCCAGGCGAGCTTCGTGCAGGACAACCAGTTCTATTCCGAACAGCCTTACACGGTGCGCGGCCTGCATTATCAGATCGCGCCCTTTGAGCAGGCCAAGCTGATCCGCGTGCTGCGCGGCCGCGCCTTGCTGGTGGCGGTGGATATCCGCCAGGGCTCGGCCAGCTTCGGCCAGCATGTGGCGCGGGAAATCTCCGCCATGGGCGGCGAGCAGATTTATATTCCGACAGGCTTCGCCGATGGCCTGTGCAGCCTGGAAGCCCAGACCGAGATTCTCTGCCGTGTCGATGGCTTCTACGATCCGGCCGCCGAACGCGGCATCAACTGGCGCGATCCGGGCCTGGGCATCAAATGGCCGGTGCCCTTGGGCAAGGCGGTGATCTCGCCGCGCGATATCGATTGGCCGATGCTGGGCGATCAGACCGATCTGCTTTAAGCCAGCTTGCCTTTAAGCCTTAAGCCAGCGCGTCGCGGATGATGCTGTCCAAATCGCGGCTGGGGCGCCAGCCGGTGGCCTCGGTCAGCCGCGCGATGGTGGGCACGCGGATGCTGGCATCGGCAAAGCCTAAGCCAAACACGCTTGCCATCGCCACATAGCGCGGCTGCTTGGCGCTACCGGCCAAAGCCAGGGCGCGTTCGGCGACATGGCGGATGCTGACACCGGTATCATGGCCCAGATTAACCGGCCGGCCGATCAGCGCGGCGCTTTGCGGAATCAGCAGCAAGGCGGCCACCGCATCCAGCACATGCAGGAAGGCGCGGCGCTGGCTGCCATCGCCATGCACTTCCGGCACATCGCCGCGCTGCAGGGCGGCCACGAAGGCGGCGATGCATAACCCGGTCTCAGGCCGCTGGCGCGGACCGGCGATATTGAACGGCCGCACGATCCAGGTGGCCAGCCCGGCCTCGTTGGCCAGCCCGGCGCAAAGCTGTTCCAGGGCAAATTTGCCGGTGGCGTAGCCCCAGCGCGGCGCAATGGCAAAGCCGCAGGGCTGTTCTTCATCAATCGCCTCGGCCTGACCGGGGCCATAGATTTCCGAACTGGAAATCGCCAGCAGCGGCACGCGCGCGGCCTCGCAGGCCTGGGTGATGCTGAGCGAGGCATCCAGAATTTCGCGCACCATGGCCAGGCGTTCGGTATGGGCGCGGCGCACGCCGATCGGGCTGGCCAGGTGATAGACCAGGTTGGCGCCATGCACGGCTTCCAGGATGGCGTCGCGGCCCACCCGGGCCTCGCGGATCTCCAGCATGGCATGCGGCGCCAGATTGTTATGCCGCCCGGCGGAGAAATCATCCAGCACGGTGACGCGGCAACCCAAGGCCAGCAGGGCATCCACCAGATGCGAGCCGATGAAGCCGGCGCCGCCGGTCACCACGATGCGCTGGCCGGCCTGGAAGGGCCCAAGGGGGGAGGGGTTATGCACGGATACGCTTCCCTAGATCACATAGCGGCCGGCATGGCGCTGCACCACGCTGCTCAAGTCGCCCTGGTCGGTGAGGCGGCCCTGTTCCAGCACCAGGGCCTGATCGCAAAAGCGCGCCAGCAGGCCGGCGGCGCGTTCCACCAGCAGCACGGCGCCTTGGGCGGGTGGTCCCTGGCGCAGATAGGTCGCCAGGCGCTCCAGGAATTCCGGCCCGGCATGTTCCAGCACTTCATCAAAGAGCAGGATTTCCGCTTCCAGCGCGGCGGCGATGCCGGCGCCCAAGCGCAGCCGCTGGCCGGGGCCGAGCAGTTTCAGCGGCGTGTCGGCGGTATGATCGTCCAGCTCGCCGAATTCCATGGCTCGCTCGGCGCGGCTCCGGCTGGCCTTCAAATCATGGCCGGCCAGCAGGCCATGGCCCACGGCGGTGTTGAAGGCGGAAAGATCGGGATCGAAGCCTAAGCCCACATTCAGCACCGCGAAGGCCGGCGCTGAGCGCGTGATGCGGCCCTTGCCCGGTTGCAGCAGGCCGGCGGCGGCGCGCAGCAGGGTGGTCTTGCCCGAGGCATTGCCGCCGAGCAAGGCGGTGCGCGAGCCGCGCGGCAGCGAGAGGCTGATATCCTGCAGGGCGGTGACGCGGTGGCGCTTGCCCTGGGCGCCGATCAGGTTGCGCTTCAGCGAGCGGTCGGGCGCGTAGAAGATCGGGAAATCGATACTCACCTGATCGAAGTTCAGCGCGGCGGCCGTCATGCTCAGGTCCAATACGGCAGGCGCCAGCGCAGGCGGCGATAGAGCAGGATCGTGCCGCCGCCGCCCAGGCCGAGCAGCAGCAGGCCGCCAAGCCAGGCCTGTTGCGGCACGGTTTCACCCAGCAGTGGCCGGCGCACCAGTTCCACCAGTTGATGGAAGGGATTGATATCGGCCAGCCATTCAAAGCGGCCCAGGAAGAAAACCGGCCACAGGATGGGCGTGAGGAAGAAGGCGAGATGCACCACCCAGGCCACCAGCTGCGGCAGGTCGCGGAAGCGGGCGCAGAGCAGGCCGATCAGCAAGGCCATCCAGGCGGCATTGGCGGTGAGCAGCAGCACGCCGCCGAGCAGCGGCAGCGGCGCCAGGGTCACAGTGCCGAGCAGAGCGGCCTGGGCCAGCACGGCGATCAGGATATTCTGCGCCAGGATCAGCAATTGCCGCAGCACCTGGCGCAGCACATTGGCGGCCAGCGGCAGGCTGGCATGGCGCAGCTGCGCCATGAATTGCCAAGTCTGGCTGGCGGTCTGGTGCAGGATGCCGGCCAGCAGGGTCCAGGCGATCATGCCGGCGGCGAGATAGGGCACATAGATGGTGTAGTCGGGCAATTGCTGGCGCAAAACGGTGCCAAACAGCAGCCCCATCGCCGCCGTGGCCAGCGCCAGGCCTAGGCTGACCCACAGCGTGCCCAGGCCGGTGCGGCGGAAGCTCGCGGCGATATCCCCGCCGGCCGTGAAAACGGCAAAGCGCAGAGGGGCCAAAAGCCCCGGCGAGGCGGCGGGAATCCGTATCATTGCTGGCGAGATATAGCTGGCATTTGGCCCGCTTCCTAGGGTTTTGGGATGGTTGCGGGGGGCGCGGGCGCCCTGTAATCCTGGCCCATGGAGTCTGAACAGGGGCTTAAGCCGGCGCGCCCCCGGCTGCAGCGCGGCGATGGCGGCGTGACGGCGCGTTTCGGCGCGCCGCTTGGCGATGCCAAGCTGGGCGCGCGCCTGCTCGATCTGTATCAAAGCGATCCCGGCCGGGCCATGTTGCCCACGCCAGAGCCAGGCGAGCCGGCCTCGCTGGTGCTGGTCACCACTTCGGGCGGGCTGACCGGCGGCGACCGCCTGGCGCTGTCGCTGGCGCTTGATGCCGGCGCCCAGGTCACCGCCATGGCCCAGGCGGCGGAAAAGCTCTACCGCTCCAGCCTCGATGACAGTGAAACCGCGCTGAGCCAGGATTTGAGCGCCGCTGCCGGCGCCTGGCTGGAATGGCTGCCGCAGGAAACCATCCTGTTCGATGGCGCCAAACTGGCGCGGCGCACCAGAATTGATCTGGATGCGGGTGCTCACGCGCTGATCGGCGACATGCTGGTGTTTGGCCGCCTTGCCCATGGCGAGACGTATAAAAGCGGCAGCCTGTTCGATGCCTGGGAATTGCGCCGCGCCGGGCGCCTGATCTGGACCGAGCGCCAGGCGCTGGATGGCGATATCCCGGCCTTGCTCGGCGCGCCGGCCGGCTTTGGCGGTGCGCTCGCCCAGGCCAGCGTGATCTTCGCCCGGCCGGGTTTCGCTCAGGAGGCGGCCTGCGCGCCCTTGCTCGCCGAACTGCGCGCCTTGTTGGCCGAGCATCCAGCGGTGCGCGGCGGCGCCACCAGGCTCGATGGCTTCATCCTGCTGCGCCTGCTCTCGGCCGACCCCCTGGCTTTGCGCCAGGCCTTTGCCCATATCTGGCGCCATTGCCGCGCCCAGGCCGGCTGGCCATCGGTGATGCCCCGGCTCTGGCTGCGATGACTGGGGCTGCGATGAGTGGGGCTGCCTGAATTCCATACAGTCACATTTGCGTGATGATATTTTACGCATGACTGCTATTTATGCACAAAAAACCCCCATGCCTTATCGGGCAAACCTGAAAGCCCGGCCGCGTTGACTCGGAAATAAGCGTTTCCCGCTGGAGCGGAAATCTGTGTTGCATTGCGGAATCAAGACTCTAGGGCGGCCGGTTGGCCCGCATCGGCACCGATCCCGGCTTCGGCACGCCTCTTGCTTTTGACTCCGCTGTCGCCGGTCCCGGGGGGGCCGGCAAACCAACCGGAGAGGGATTTATGGGACGCATCCTTAACACAGCGGCAGCGCTGGGCCTGGCAGCCTCCATGGGCTTTGCCGCCACCGCGCAGGCCCAGGACACGATCAAGGTCGGCGTGCTGCACTCGCTGAGCGGCACCATGGCGATTTCGGAGACCACGCTGAAGGACACCGTCCTGATGATGGTTGACGACCTGAACAAGAAGGGCGGCCTGCTCGGCAAGAAGGTTGAAGCCGTGGTGGTCGATCCGGCCTCCAACTGGCCGCTTTTCGCGGAAAAGGCCCGCGAGCTGATCGCCAAGGAGAAGGTCTCCGTGGTGTTTGGCTGCTGGACCTCGGTGAGCCGCAAGTCGGTGCTGCCGGTGTTTGAAGAGTTGAACAGCATGCTGTTCTACCCGGTGCAGTATGAGGGCGAGGAAAGCTCGCGCAATGTGTTCTACACCGGCGCCGCGCCGAACCAGCAGGCGATCCCGGCGGTGGAATACCTGATGAGCAAGGAAGGCGGCGACGTGAAGCGCTGGGTGCTGGCTGGCACCGACTACGTCTATCCGCGCACCACCAACAAGATCCTGGAGTCGTTCCTGAAGGCCAAGGGCGTCAAGCAGGAAGACATCATGATCAACTACACGCCGTTTGGTCATTCCGACTGGCAGACGATCGTGGCGGATATCAAGAAGTTCGCCTCGGCCGGCAAGAAGACCGCCGTTGTCTCGACCATCAATGGCGACGCCAATGTGCCGTTCTACAAGGAATTGTCGAATGCCGGCATCAAGGCGTCTGACATTCCGGTGGTGGCCTTCTCGGTGGGTGAGGAAGAACTCGCCGGCATCGACACCAAGGATCTGGTCGGCCATCTCGCCGCCTGGAACTACTTCCAGTCCGTGAAGTCGCCGGTCAATGACGCCTTCATCAAGCAGTGGAAGACCTTCATCAAGTCTGACAAGCGCGTGACCAACGATCCCATGGAAGCCACCTATATCGGCTTCAAGATGTGGACCCAGGCCGTGCAGCAGGCTGGCACCACCGATGTGAACGCGGTGCGCCAGGCGATGTATGGTCAGAAGGTGATGGCGCCGGGTGGCTTCATGTCCACCATGAACTCCAACCACCATCTGTCCAAGCCGGTCTATATCGGCGAAATCCGCCCGGACGGCCAGTTCAACGTGGTGTGGAAGACCAAGGGCCCGGTCAAGGCCGATGCCTGGTCGAAGTACATCCCGGAAAGCGCCAAGCTGACCGCCGACTGGACCTTCCCCTGGGTCTGCGGCAATTGCGAGAAGCCGAAGTTCCGCTAAGCCTTTGATGGTCGCGGGCCGATGGCGATGCGCCATCGGCCCGAAGCCGCCTGCAAGTCGCTGTTCTGTCGTCTCGCTTAAGCAAACAAAAAACACTTCATCAGGGTGAGTGAGAAATCGTGGCTCTGCGTCGCTGCCTCTTTTTATTCGGCTTGCTGCTGCTGCTGCCGCTGATCGCCGGCCCGCTCCTGTCCAGCGCGGCGCGCGCGCAAGACCTGCCTGATCTGCTCTCGGGCCTCACTGATTCTGATCCCAAACCCGCCATCACGGCGCTGATGGCCAGCGACGATCCGCAGGCCAAGGCCGCGCTCGCGGCCCTTGCCGCCGGCCGGCTCTACCGCCGCCTCGCAGACAACGCGATCATCATCGGCGAAGTTGATGGCAATATGATCGTGGTGACCAATGCCGCCACCGGCATTGTGGAAGACATGGCCGAACCGGCCGATCTGGAATTGCTGGAATTGAATGACGCCGCCAAGGCTGATCTCGCCGCTGCCGGCCTGGGCGCCGTGGCCGATGATACGCCGAAGGATTTCGCCTCCGCCGTGGTGGCGCTCAATGCCGCTGACTTTGCCGCCAAGGGCAAGGCCATCGAGGTGCTGACCCAGCTGGCCGATCCGCGCGCCGTGCCGGTTTTGCGCGCCATGGCCGATGGCCGCCTGTTCACGCGCAAGAGCGATGGTGTGGTGGTGATCGCGGATCGCAGCGGCAACGAACAGCGCCTGACCCTTGCCACCACGCTCGAAGCGGCCGGTTTCGCCAACAATGCCGCGCTCGATCCGGTGGTGGTGAACAACAACCTGCGCATAGTCCTGCGCGAGGCGGTGGGGCGCCTGGGCCTGCTCAGCACCGATGCCGCCCAGCGCCGCGCGGCGGCCAATGCGCTGCTAGAAGGCGCCACGCCCGATGCCGTGGCCCTGTTGCGCGAGGTGACGCCGAAGGAAGCCAATGCCCAGGCCAAGCAAGCGATGAGCCTGGCTTTGGCGGCCGCCGATCTCACCGATCCGGCTGCCGACAAGCAGCGCAAGCTCGCTGCCGTGGCCACGCTCACCTCCTCCACCGATCTGCGCGTGCGCTCGCTGATCCAGGCGCGGCTTTCAGCCGAACCCGATGCCGATGTGAAAGCCGCGTTGCAAAGCGCCTTCACCTCGGTGCAGCGCAAGCTGGCGGTGATCGGCTGGGTCGCCAATATCTTCCAGGGCATTTCGCTCGGCTCGGTGCTGCTGCTCGCCGCTGTTGGCCTGGCCATCACCTTTGGCGTGATGGGTGTGATCAACATGGCCCATGGCGAAATGATCATGATCGGCGCCTATGCCACCTATGTGGTGCAGGAAATCTTCCGCGCCTATCTGCCGCCCAGCTGGTTCGGCGGCTATCTGGTGGCGGCCCTGCCGGTGGCTTTCCTCACCGCGGCCGTGGTGGGCGTGGCCATCGAGCGCGGCGTGATCCGCTTCCTTTATGGCCGGCCGCTGGAAACCATGCTGGCCACCTGGGGTGTCAGCCTGATCCTGCAACAGGCGGTGCGTTCCGTGTTCGGCGCGCCCAACAAGGAAGTGTCGAACCCCAGCTGGATGACCGGCTCGTTTGAACTCGTCGGCGGTTTCGATGTCACCTGGAACCGCGTCATCATCATTGTCTTCTGCTTCCTGGTGCTGGGCCTGATCGCGCTGATCCTGCGCCGCACCAGCTTTGGCCTGCATATGCGGGCGGTGACGCAGAACCGTGGCATGGCCAGCGTGATGGGCATTCCCACCGCGCGGGTGGATGCCTTCACCTTCGCGCTCGGCTCCGGCATCGCCGGCATGGCCGGCGTGGCGCTCTCGCAGATCGGCAATGTGTCGCCCAATCTCGGCACCATCTACATCGTCGATAGCTTCCTCGTTGTGGTGTTCGGCGGCGTTGGCAACCTCATGGGTACGCTGGTTGGCGCCATGACGCTCGGCATCGTCAACAAGCTGCTCGAACCGGTGGCTGGCGCGGTGCTGGGCAAGGTGGTGGTGCTGGTGGCGATTATCCTGTTCATCCAGAAACGCCCGCGCGGGCTGTTCGCCGCCAAGGGACGCTCAGCCGATGCCTAAGGACGATCTCCTCGCTCTGGCCAAACCGCGCCCATTGCTGGATCGGCGTGGCTGGGCCCTGTTCCTCGGTGTCGGCTTCCTGCTCATCGTGGTGGTGCCACTGCTCACTCTGCTGCCCAGCACTTCCTCCATCCTGCATGTGCCCAATTATCTGGTGCCGCTGCTCGGCAAATATGCCTGCTACGCCATCCTGGCCTTGAGCCTCGATCTGGTCTGGGGTTATGCCGGCATCCTGAGTCTGGGCCATGGCGCCTTCTTCGCGCTGGGCGGCTATGCCATGGGCATGTATCTGATGCGCCAGATCGGCACGCGCGGCGTTTATGGCAATGCCGAATTGCCGGATTTCATGGTGTTCCTGAATTGGAAGGAATTGCCCTGGTATTGGCAGGGCTTTGAGCATTTTCCGTTTGCCATGCTGATGGTGGTTCTGGTGCCGGGCCTGCTGGCTTTGGTACTGGGCTGGTTCGCCTTCCGCTCCCGCGTCACCGGCGTGTATATTTCCATCGTGACGCAAGCGATGACTTTCGCCTTGCTGCTCGCCTTCTTCCGCAACGATATGGGCTTTGGCGGCAATAACGGCCTCACCGATTTCAAGGAAATCCTCGGCTTCCCCATTCAGGCGCCGAGCACGCGGCTCGGGCTCTATATCATTTCCGTGATCTTCATGGGCCTGTGCTTCCTGCTCTGCCGCTATGTCACGCTGTCCAAGCTCGGCCGCGTGCTGCTGGCGGTGCGCGATGCTGAAAGCCGCGTGCGCTTCTTCGGCTATTCGGTGACGAATGCCAAGCTGGTGGCCTTCGTGCTCTCCGCCGTGCTGGCCGGTATCGCCGGTGCGCTCTATGTGCCGCAGGTCGGCATCATCAATCCGGGCGAATTCTCGCCGGGCAATTCCATCGAGATCGCCATCTGGGTCGCTGTCGGCGGCCGTGGCACGCTCTATGGCGCCATGCTCGGCGGCGTGCTGATCAACCTGGTGAAAACCTGGCTCACGGGCGCTGCGCCCGATCTGTGGCTGTTCGTGCTCGGCGCCTTGTTCATCGCCTCCACCTTGCTGTTCCCCAAGGGCGTGGTGGGCCTGGTGGGGCAGGTGAAGGCCTGGCGCGAGAAGCGCGCGGCTTATCTGGCCGCCGATAAAGCGGCGGGAGAGTAGCCATGAACGCGCTGCTGAAAACCGAACACGAACCCAAGGCCGGCCTGCCCGATGACGTGACCGACCGGCCGCGCGTCTCCGATAGCCAGCTTTATCTCGATGGCGTATCGGTGTCCTTCGATGGCTTCCGTGCTATCAACAATCTGTCGCTGATCGTGGCGCCGGGCGAATTGCGCACCGTGATCGGGCCCAATGGCGCCGGCAAAACCACGATGATGGATATCATCACCGGCAAGACCAAGCCCGATGCTGGTGAAGTTTTGTTCGCCGGCCGCGTCGATCTCACCAAGCTGGATGAAACGGCGATTGCCAATTTAGGCATTGGCCGCAAATTCCAAAAGCCCACGGTGTTTGAAAACCTCACCGTGTTTGAGAATTTCGAGCTGGCCTTGAAGGCGGCGCGCGGCGCTTTGCGCTCGATGATCTCGCGGCTCGATTCAGAGGCCGTGGACCGCATCGCCTGGGCGCTGGATACCGTGGGTTTGATGAGCCGTGTCACCGATCAGGCCGGCGCGCTCAGCCATGGCCAGAAGCAATGGCTGGAAATCGGCATGCTGTTGGTGCAGGACACGCAGCTGATCCTGCTGGACGAGCCGGTGGCCGGCATGACCGATTCTGACACCAAGCAGACCGCTGAACTGATCCTGCAGCTGGTGGGCCAGCGCACGCTGATCGTGGTGGAGCATGACATGGAATTCGTGCGCGACCTCGGCGCCCGCGTCACCGTGCTGCATGAAGGCAGCGTGCTGGCCGAGGGCAGCCTGGATACCGTGCAGAATGACCAGCGCGTCATCGAAGTCTATCTGGGGCGCTGACAGATGCTGACAGCCGAGAATCTCAACCTCTATTACGGCGCCAGCCATGCCCTGCGCGATGTCTCGATCAGTGCCGCACCCGGCAAGATCACCTGCGTGCTGGGGCGCAATGGCGTGGGCAAAACCTCGCTGATGCGCGCCCTGGTCGGCCTGCAGGCGGTGAAATCCGGTTCCATCACCTGGGAAGGCGAGGATATCTCGCGCTTGAAGCCCCATGAACGGGCGCGACGCGGCATCGCCATGGTGCCCCAGGGCCGCGAAATCTTCCCGCGCCTCACGGTGCAGGAGAATCTGGAAACCGGCATGGCGCCGCTGCCGCGTGGCGAGCGCAAGATCGATGAGGAAATCTACGCGCTGTTTCCCATCCTGCATGATATGCGCAATCGCCGGGGGGGCGATCTTTCGGGGGGCCAGCAGCAGCAATTGGCGATTGGACGGGCGCTCGTCACCCGGCCGCGCCTGCTGCTGCTGGACGAACCCACCGAAGGCATCCAGCCCTCGATCATCAAGGATATCGGCCGGGTGATCCAGGAACTGGCCTCGCGCGGCACCATGGCCATTGTGCTGGTGGAGCAGTATTTCGACTTCGCCCGGGCGCTGGCTGATCGTTTCGTGCTGCTGCAGCGTGGCGAAGTGGTGGTCTCGGGCGGCGCCGAAGCTATGGATGGGGACGACGTTCGCGGCTATCTTACCGTCTAGTATCGATAGACCTATGCGGCAGGGAGGCCCGGCGGCATGAATCTCACGCCCCGCGAAAAGGACAAGCTGCTGGTGGCCATGGCCGCCATCGTGGCCCGCCGGCGCCTGGAGCGCGGCCTGAAGCTTAATCATCCTGAAGCCATTGCCCTGATCACCGATTTCGTTGTTGAGGGCGCCCGCGATGGCCGGTCCGTGGCCGAACTGATGCGCGATGGCGCCAAGGTGCTGACCCGCGACCAGGTGATGCCCGGCATCCCGGACATGATCCATGAGATCCAGGTGGAGGCCACCTTCCCGGATGGCACCAAGCTGGTGACCGTGCATCTGCCGATCCGCTGATGCCGACCGCCGCGCATTATACTTTCTTGTCATGCTCGGGCTTCACCCGAGCATCCCATTTCCTTGCCCATGAAAATGGGACCCTCGGGTCAAGCCCGAGGGTGACGAAAAAGCAAGAGGGGCCTGCCCATGATCCCAGGTGAAATCTTCCCCATGGCCGGCGAGATCGAGCTGAATGCCGGGCGGCCGACCGTGACGCTGGAAATCGCCAATAGCGGCGACCGGCCGATCCAGGTGGGCAGCCATTATCATTTCTATGAAACCAACCTGGCGCTGAAATTTGATCGCGCCAAGGCCTATGGTTGCCGCCTGGATATTCCCGCCGGCACCGCCGTGCGTTTCGAGCCGGGCCAGACGCGCAGCGTTCAACTGGTGTCATTCGCCGGGTCGCGCGAAGTCTATGGCTTCCGTGGTGATGTGCAGGGCAGCCTGAAGGATGGGGCATAGCAAATGGCAAACCGCATCTCCCGCGCCGCCTATGCCGGCATGTATGGCCCCACGGTGGGCGACAAGGTCCGGCTCGCCGATACCAACCTGATCATCGAGGTGGAAAAGGATTTCACCGCGCAGCCCCCCGTCGCCGGCGATCAGCAGCGCAGCGATGGCTATTCCGCCAATGTGCCGCTTTATGGCGAGGAAGTGAAATTCGGCGGTGGCAAGGTGATCCGCGACGGCATGGGCCAGAGCCAGCGCACGCGCGCCGAAGGCGCTGTGGATACCGTCATTACCAATGCGCTGATCCTGGATCACTGGGGGATTGTTAAGGCCGATATCGGCTTGAAGGGCGGGCGTATCGTGGGCATCGGCAAGGCCGGCAATCCCGATGTGCAGCCCGGCGTGGATATCATCATCGGCCCCGGCACCGAGGCCATCGCGGGCGAAGGCAAGATCATCACCGCCGGCGGCATCGACGCCCATATCCATTTCATCTGCCCGCAGCAGATCGAGGAAGCCTTGTTCTCCGGCGTCACCACCATGATGGGCGGCGGCACCGGGCCGGCGGCCGGCACCTCGGCCACCACCTGCACGCCGGGGCCATGGCATCTGATGCGCATGATCCAGGCAGCCGAAGCCTTCCCGATGAATCTGGGTTTCTTCGCCAAGGGTAATGCCTCGCTACCCGCCGGGCTTGAGGAGCAGATTCTGGCCGGTGCCTGCGCCATGAAGCTGCATGAGGATTGGGGCACCACGCCGGCCTCGATTGATAATTGCCTGACTGTGGCCGAGAAATTTGACGTACAGGTGGCGATTCACAGCGACACGCTGAATGAATCCGGCTTTGTCGAAGACACCATCGCGGCCATGAAGGGCCGCACGATTCATGCGTTCCATACCGAAGGCGCGGGCGGCGGCCATGCCCCGGATATCATCCGCGTAGCCGGCATGCCCAATGTGCTGCCGTCATCCACCAATCCCACCATGCCCTACACGGTGAATACCGTGGATGAGCATCTGGACATGCTGATGGTCTGCCACCATCTCGATCCGCGCATACCGGAGGACGTGGCCTTCGCCGATAGCCGCATCCGGCGCGAGACGATTGCGGCGGAAGACATCCTGCACGATCTCGGCGCCTTCTCCATGATGTCGTCAGACAGCCAGGCCATGGGCCGGGTGGGCGAGGTGATCATCCGCACCTGGCAGACGGCGGATAAGATGAAGCAGCAGCGCGGCCGCCTGCGCGAAGAAGCCGGCGACAACGATAATTTCCGCGCCAAGCGCTATATTGCGAAATACACCATCAATGTGGCTTTGGCCCAGGGCATCTCGGCCCATGTCGGCTCGGTGGCGATTGGCAAGCTCGCCGATCTGGTGATCTGGTCGCCGGCTTTTTTCGGCGTGAAGCCGGATATGATCCTCAAGGCCGGCAGCATCGCCGCCGCGCCGATGGGCGATCCCAATGCCTCGATCCCCACGCCGCAGCCGGTGCATTACCGCCCGATGTTCGCGGGCTTTGGCCGCAACCTGGTTGAATCCAGCGTGCTGTTCGTCTCTGGCGCGGCTCTGGCTGATGGCCTGGGCAAAAAGATCGGCGTCACCCGCCCGATGCTGGCGGTGGAGCATACCCGCACAGTGACGAAGCGCGACATGGTGCTGAATAACTATCTGCCGCATATCGAGGTGGATACCGAGACCTACGAGGTGCGCGCCGATGGCGAATTGCTCACCTGCGAGCCGGCCACCGAACTGCCCATGGCGCAGCGCTACTTTTTGTTTTGATGGTTTGTCACCCTCGCGCAAGCGAGGGTCCCATTTTGTTGAATGGGATGCCCGCTTTCGCGGGCATGACGAAGGGAGAAGCTTCCGATGATCCGCTCCACCCAAGTCGTCTCCGCCGGCCATTGGCCCTTGTCTGAACGCAAGGCGGCCATCACCTTGCCGCATCATGACCGCCATCGCCGCCGCATCCGCATGACGGCGGATGACGGCTTCGTCTTCCTGCTCGATCTCGCCGAGGCCACCGTTTTGCGCCAGGGCGATGGCTTGAAGCTGGAGGGCGGCGGCTATGTCGCAGTGATCGCGGCGCCGGAACCTTTGGTGGAAATCACCGCCGGGCCGCAAGTCGCGCTGGCGCGGCTCGCCTGGCATCTGGGCAACCGCCATCTGCCGGCTGAAATCCAGGCCGACCGGATTCTCATCCGCGACGATCATGTGATCGTGGAAATGCTCAAAGGCCTCGGCGCAGCCGTGCGTCATGTCGATGCGCCGTTCGATCCCGAGGGCGGTGCTTATGGCCAGCATAACCACGACCCCAAGCATCCGTTCGGCCATGGCTCCGTCTACCATCACCATGGCGATGGCGTTCTCCATAAACATGATTGACCAGGCCGCGCTCTATCGCCTGCTGGCCTGGCTGAGCCCGAGCTATCCCATCGGCGCCTTCAGCTACAGCCATGGCCTGGAATACGCCATTGAGGCCGGCCTGGTGCGCGACCGCGCCACGCTGATCCCCTGGCTCGCGCATATCCTGCAGCATGGCGCTGCCTGGGTGGATGCGGTGTTGCTGCGCGAGGCCCATGCGGCGCATGACGATGCCGCAAGGCTGGACGAACTGGCCGATCTCGCCGCCGCCTGGCGCGGCACCTCTGAGACGTCGCTGGAGAGCGCGCAGCAGGGCGGCTCGTTCCTCACCATCACCCGCGCCGCTTGGCCGCATCCGGCTTTGGATGCTTTCGCCGCGCAGCGCCAGGGCCGCATCATTGCGTTGCCCATCGTGCTCGGCCTCGCCGGTGCCGCGCAGCATATCCCCGTCGCGCCGCTGCTCGCCGGCTATCTCCATGCCTTCGCCGCCAATCTCGCCTCGGCGGCCATGCGGATCATCCCTTTGGGCCAAACCGATGGCCAGAAGGCTTTGGCCGCACTCGCGCCCGTGGTGGCCGAAACTACGCAGCGCGCACTGGTTCAGCCGCTGGAGCGTTTGGCCAGTGCCGCGCCCATGGTAGACTGGGCCTCGATGAATCACGAAACGCAGTATACAAGGCTGTTCAGATCATGACCGAGAGCAAGAATCCCTTACGCGTCGGCATCGGCGGCCCCGTCGGCTCGGGCAAGACCGCGTTGGTCGAACGCCTCTGCCGCCATCTGCGCGATGACTGGAACATCGCCGTCGTCACCAACGACATCTACACCAAGGAAGATGCCGAATTCCTCACTCGCGCCGGCGCGCTGGCGCCTGAGCGTATCGCGGGCGTGGAAACCGGCGGCTGCCCGCATACCGCTATTCGTGAAGACGCTTCGATCAACCTCGCCGCCGTGGCCGATATGCAGCAGCGTTTCCCTGGCCTCGACGTGATTTTCGTGGAAAGCGGCGGCGACAATCTGGCCGCCACGTTCAGCCCGGAACTGGCCGATATCACCATCTATGTCATCGATGTGTCGGCCGGCGACAAGATCCCGCGCAAGGGCGGCCCCGGCATCACGCGCTCGGATTTGCTGGTGATCAACAAGATCGACCTGGCGCCCCTGGTCGGCGCTTCGCTCGAGGTGATGGACCGCGACGCGAAGAAGATGCGCGGCACCCGGCCGTTCATTTTCTCCAACCTGAAAGAGCTGAAGGGCGTCGCCGATATCGCGCAATTCATCCTGAAAAGCGGCGGACTGGTTCACTAACGCAGTAACCGTCACCCTAGGCCCTGTGCCTAGGGTCCAATCCCTAGAGCCGCTGTACCGGCGGCTGGACCCTCGGGTCAAGCCCGAGGGTGACGTTGCAGATGAGGTTTGCTAGCATCCTCCAAAATATGGAGGAAACCATGCTGCAACTCCGTCCCGCCTGCGAATGCTGTGGCCGCGATCTGGCGCCCGATAGCCGCGAGGCGATGATCTGTTCTTTTGAATGCACCTTCTGCGCTTCATGCACCACCGGCATGTTGCGCGGCTTCTGCCCCAATTGCGGCGGCGAATTGCTGCGCCGGCCGATCCGCCCGGCGGCCAAGCTGGAAAAATTCCCGGCAAGCACTGAGCGCAAGGTGAAGCCGCAAGGCTGCGTTGCGGCAGAATAAGGCCATGAGCAAGCAATACGTCATCGCGCTGGACCAGGGCACCACCTCCACCCGCGCCATCGTGTTTGATGCCGCGGGCAGCATCCGCGGCGTGGCGCAGCGCGAATTCCCGCAGCATTACCCCGCCGATGGCTGGGTGGAGCATGATGCCGAGGATATCTGGCGCGATACGCAAACCGTTTTGCGCGAGGCGTTGGCCCGCGCCGGCCTGCGGGCGCAGGATATCGCTGGCCTTGGCATCACCAACCAGCGCGAAACCACGGTGGTCTGGGAGCGCTCAAGCGGCCAGCCGATTCATCGCGCCATCGTGTGGCAGGATCGCCGCACCGCCGATACCTGCAAAATATTGCGCGATCAGGGCGCCACCGATCTGGTGCAGCGCAAGACCGGGCTCTTGATCGACAGCTACTTCTCGGCCACGAAAATCGCCTGGCTGCTCGATCATGTGCCTGGCGCGCGCAAGCGGGCGGAGAAGGGCGAGCTGTGTTTCGGCACGATTGATTCATTCCTGCTCTGGCGCTTAAGCGGCGGGCAGGTGCATGCGACGGACGCCACCAATGCCTCGCGTACCATGCTGTTTGATATCACCGCCCAAGACTGGGATGACGAGCTCTGCGCGCTGTTCCGCGTGCCGCGCGCCATGCTCCCCGCCGTGCGCGATTGTTCCGGCGAATTTGGCGCCACGGTTTCCGATCTCTTGGGCGCCGCCATCCCGATCACCGGCATCGCCGGCGATCAGCAGGCCGCCACTTTCGGCCAGGCCTGTTTCGCGCCCGGCATGATGAAATCCACCTATGGCACCGGCTGTTTCGCCCTGGTGAATATCGGCGATAAGCCTGTGGTGTCGCAGCATCGCCTGCTCACCACAATGGCTTATCGGCTGAATGGCAAGCCCATCTATGCGCTGGAAGGCTCGATCTTTGTCGCTGGCGCCGGCGTGAAATGGCTGCGCGATAAATTGCATATCGTGAAGGATGCCGCCGAAACCGCCTCGCTGGCAGCCTCCGTGCCTGATGGCCATGGCGTCTATGTGGTGCCGGCTTTTGTCGGCCTCGGCGCGCCCTATTGGGATTCTGCTGCGCGCGGCGCGATCCTCGGCCTCACGCTCGATTCATCCGCCGCCCATGTGGCCCGCGCCATGCTGGAAGCCGTGGCCTTCCAGACCCGCGATCTCACCGGTGCTATCGCCGCCGATGGCGCCGCATCGCCCACGGCCCTGCGCGTCGATGGTGGCATGGTGGCGAACGATTGGCTCTGCCAATTCCTGGCCGACATGCTCGGCGTGGCGGTGGAACGCCCGCGCGTCATCGAGACCACGGCTTTGGGTGCGGCCTATCTCGCGGGGCTGGCCGTCGGCGTCTATGCTGGGCTGGATGCCATTGCTTACGCCTGGCAATGCGAGCGCCGCTTCGAGCCGCGCATGGGCCAGCCGCAGCGCGACCAGCTTTATGCCGGCTGGCAGCAGGCGGTGAAGCGGGTGCTGAGCTAAACCGCCAATCGTCACCCTCGGGCTTGACCCGAGGGTCCATCGGCTGGTGCGATGCTGACTGATGGAAAGAGCATTTGTTTCATTATGGGCTCGCCGAGGAATTTCGGTAGCGACCCATCTTGATCTATACGCGCTAAGTCGGTTCTACGAAGACCGCCAATTGCCTGGCCGATCAACATATAGAACGGGCGATTTGGATTGATCATCCCCAACAGTATATTTCGATAGTCTTTGATTTTGTGGGTTTGGCGCAGATAGCCATCTGAGCAAAACTGCCGAATACTATTGGCATACAGATGTTGTTGATGACAGTTTAGCCAATCTTCAATCTGCTGCTTCATCGCGGGCCAGTTTGTTCCGCTGGCGGCTAGTACATCATCAGACAGAAGAAGATTCTCCAGAGAATAACAATTCAAAACAAGTGAATTTATTACAGTTAGATTGGTGTTTCTGCCATTGCCACTATCTCTATCCCTTATCGAATATCCCTTCGGAATGTCGTAGAGGCTAAGAGCAAGTTCATCTGCAAGCTGCTCATACTCTGACATTTTGCCTATTGTGCCGGCAACGCAAGGACTCACTCTTATATGGCCTTGGGACGATTTTGTGGCTTGCGTCCATGCAATGGCATCGTCGTCGCCTTCGACAATAAGTATGGGGCTTGAATTAAATTGGTTTGATAGAGGGTGAGGTGAGAAAACGGGTACGACGTCGCGTAATGCGTTCGTTATTTCTCGAAACTTAATTTCTTCCTTTCCCTCGTGCATGAAGCCTATTTTTGCATTGGTCTCATCGGACAATGCTGAAATAATCACTGTGCTATGTGTGGCGATTACAAATTCAATGTGGTGCTCTAGGGAAATAGTGTTGATTAGTTTTGCAAACCTGTATTGTAAGTCGGGATGGAGGTGTACGTCGGGTTCGTCAAAAAAGACGATTTTATCGGCCCCAATACTTTTTTCGTATGCGAAAGAAAATATCTCTACAGCAAGTGAAAAAAGCTCGCTCTCGCCACTGCTTATATTTGCTGGATCAATTTCGGCTTGAGTTCGCTTATTTCGAATAAGAAATCTTTTCGCAGCGTCGGACAGTTCAATTGTTATGTTGTCAAGTAAGGCGTTAATCTTATCAAGAATTCTGGTCTCAAACTTGTATGTGAGGTCTAATCTTAGCGCATCATCATAATGAAGAGCCTGCATGAAGTTCACGGCTAATTCATTGAATAGGGCAGCGGATTGCCCTCGGAAATCAATTTTTTGGTTTCGCGATCTCTCAGAAATCAGGTGGTGCGCGCGATTTTCATGAAGTTGTTGCTCATAGCTGGCATTATATTTCACGGCGCCGCCGCGCTCAGGTGTTATGTATTTTGTATGTTTGTCTTGGGTGTGCCTCTGTATTCCCCTGAGCAAAGAGCTTTTCCCACACCCATTCTTTCCAACTAGGATATTTATCCGGCCAAAGTCTTTTACTTTTAGCCCGTCAAATGCGAGATCGGGTATTGCCATTAGTCACCCATATAAGATTATTGAACTTTTCCAAGTCGCACCTGCAATACGCATTGAAGGGTTTGTAAGTGTCACAACCACAGGGAATGAAAATCAATAGGAATAAATCGTTCTTGTAATGTTCCTTTATCCGTAGTATCCTGGCCGACAGCCGAAAAACCCGGAGGCGGCCATGCCTGATCCTGACAATTCCAGCAATCCCGGCGCATTGCCGGCCGCCTTGCATCCGCCTAGGCGGCGGCAGCGCTATGACTGGACTCTCGCCGCCCGCCTGCTGGCCGATGCGCAGCCGCCAGAGGTGATCGCGGCGCGGATTGGCCGCACGCCGGAGCAATTCTGGCGCTATGTTGGCCGCAGCCCGCGTTTCGCCGCGCTGGTGGAGCAGGCCATCGAGCGCCGCAAGGTGATCGCGGATATCCAGCGCGGAATAGGCAGCATTAAGCCGGAATAGGCCCGGATAGGACGGAATAGGCACGGATAGGCACGGCCGAGCCGGCCTGAAGCAGCAACGAAGCGCCAGTGAAGCGAAACGAAACGGAACGAACCGTTAGTGAGCTGAAATGAACACCAATGATGCCGTAGTGAAGCAAAATGATGGTGAAGTGAAGCGGAACGAAGCTTTTTGCTATGCATCACACATCGTCACCCTCGCGAAAGCGAGGGTCCCATTTGTTGTCAAGGAAATGGGATACCCGCTTGCGCGGGTATGACGCCGTGGGTAGGCAAAGGCGGGTGGACGATGGGGAGGTATGCGAGGGTGACAAGAAAAAGAGCGGCGCTAGGGTTACAACGATGTTTCGCTCACCACCCACCCCGGCTGAGCCAGAGGTCGAGCAGATCAAGGCTGTCATTGCCCCAGAAGGGCTCGCCATCGGCCAGCACAAACGGCGAGCCGAACACGCCGCGCCCTATCGACGCCTCCACCGCATCGCGCAGGCGCTGCGCCACCGCCGGGTTAGCCAGCGCCTCGCGGATCGCGGCCTCCTCAATGCCGAGCGGCGCGAGCACGGCAACAAGTTCATCGGCCTGGCCCATATCGCGCGCATCCGCCCAATAGGCATGGTAGATCGCCTGCGCAGCGCGTTTCGCCAGGCCGGATTCCGGCGCTGGGTCCTGATCGAACAGCCAGTAATACAGCCGCGCGGCGGGCAGCGGATTCATAAAGGTGTCGCGCGGCTGGCGCTTCAATTCCAGGCCATAGAGCCGGCTATAGCGTTGCACCTGGCGCTCGATATAGGGGCCTTTCAGCGGCGTATCGAGCAACGGCTTCATGCCCATCACCTTCATCACGCTGATGCCCAGCAGCATCGGCCGCCAGATCACGGTGCGGCCATGTTTCGCTGCCAGCGCCTCGATGCGGAGCGAGGCGAAATAGCCAAAGGGCGAGATGAAATCGAAATAGAAATCCAGCGGCGCTTTGGTGTTGCTCACGGATCAGGGCGCCTTATAGGGATGCGTGTCATGCCAATGCTGCGCGATATCGCGGCGGCGGCAGATCCACACCTTGTCCTTGCCCTGGATGTAATCCAGGAAACGCGCCAGCGCCTGGGCGCGGCCGGGCCTTCCGGCCAGCCGGCAATGCAGGCCCACCGACATCATCTTCGGCGCGCCGCGCTGGCCTTCCTCATACAGGCAGTCGAAGGCATCCTTCAGGTAATCATAGAAATCCTGCCCCGTGCTGAGGCCGTTCAGGGTGGAGAATTTCATGTCGTTATTATCGAAGGTGTAGGGGATCACCAGATGCGCGGGTTTCTTATTGGGTGGCTTCACCCAATAGGGCAGGTCGTCGTCATAGGCATCCGAGTCATAGAGGAAGCCGCCTTCCTCCATCACCAGCTTGCGCGTATTGGCGGAAAGCCGGCCGGTATACCAGCCCACCGGGCGCTCGCCGGTGGCTTGCCGTATGGCTTCGATGGCGAGCTTCATATGGGCGCGCTCAGTCGCCAGCGGCACGCGGCTGTAATCATACCAGCGCCAGCCGTGCGACGCGATTTCATGGCCCTGCTCATGCATGGCTTGCGCTGCTTCCGGATAGCGCGCCACCGCCATGCCCACGGCATAGGAGGTGAAGTTGAGCCGCCGTGCCTGAAACAGCCGCAGCAACCGCCAGAAGCCGGCGCGGCTGCCGTAATCATACACGGATTCCACTTGTTCATCGCGCAAGCGCTGGCGTGGAAGCCCGCCGGGCACTTCATGCAGAAAGGATTCCGATTCCTTGTCGCCATGCAGCAGGCTGCGTTCGCCGCCTTCCTCGTAATTCACCACAAAAGACACCGCCACATTCGCCTGGCCCGGCCAATGCGGATCGGGCGGATGGGCGCCATAGCCGCGCAGATCGCGCGGATAGGGTTTGCTGCCCAAAGCCGCCCGCACAATGTCTTTTGCTTTGGCCTTTTGCTTTGCCATGGCTCAGCTCATCAATTCGGCCAGCGTGCGCGCCACCACTTCGGTGGCCTTGTAGAGGTCGCTCAGCACCAGCTTTTCATCGGCGCGATGGCCATTGGCTTCCAGCAGGTTGCGCGGCCCGGCGCCATAGAGCACGGTCTTGATGCCCGCCGCCGAGTAATGCCGCGCATCGGTGTACAAGGGGATGCCTTCGGTGCCCACCGGCTTGCCCATCACATCGCTGGCCTGGCGCGTCAGAATCTCGATCAGCTTTTCCACGCCCGGCACGGCGCCGAAAGGCTTGGCCAGCATGATGCGCCTGGTTTCCACGCTGATGCCGGGCAGGCCGGCAGCCGCCACGGCGATGGTCTCGCGGATGGTGGCTTCCACTTCGGCCGGATTCTCTTCCGGGATCATGCGGCGATCCAGCCGGAAGCTCACCTTGTCAGGCACCACATTGGTGTTGGTGCCGCCCTTGATCAGGCCCACCACCATGCTCGGCGAGGTGATGCCCTCTACCTTGGACGTATAGGCGCCCAAGCCACGGCGATAGGCATAGAGCGCGGTGAGGATGCGGTTGGCGGCTTCCAGCGCGTCATGCCCGGTATCGGGCCGTGCCGCATGGGCCGAAAGCCCGCTCACCGTCACTTCCAGATGCAGGCAGCCATTGTGTGCCGTGGTCACGGCATAGGAAAAGCCCGCCGAGAAAGCATAATCGGGTTTGCTCAAGGCTTGCTCCAGAATCCATTGCGGGCCGATGGCGCCGCCGGCTTCCTCGTCATAGGTCAGGTGCAGCTCGATGCTGCCTTTGAGTTTCGCACCACTTGCTTTGAGTGCCAGCAAGGCAAAGCCATAGGTGACGAAATCGGATTTGGAAACGGCCACGCCACGGCCATACATCACGCCGTCCTTGATCACGGCGGCATAGGGATCAACGCTCCAGCCGTCGCCCGGCGCCACCACATCGCCATGGGCATTCAACGCCACGATGGGGCCGCCTTCGGAGAAGGTCTGCCGTACGATAAGATTGGTGCAGGAGATCATGCCATTCGCGCGCACCAGATCGGCCGGCACCGGATGGCGTTCCACGGTGAAGCCCAGGCCTTCCAACAATTCAGCGGCGCGCGCGGCATGGGGCGTGCAATCGCCCGGCGGATTGTCAGAGGGCAGCTTCACCAATTCCGCCAGCAGGCCGCGCATGCGCTCCTGATTGGCGGTGATGTAGCTATGGATCGCCGAAAGGGTGGCGGCGTCGAGACTCATTGCATGGACTCCGGAGTGAAATGCTCGATGAAGTGGAAGAGCGCAGCGGTGGCCAATTCCACATCCTCGGGCAACACGGCCTCCAGCGGGTTATGGCTGATGCCGCGGGTGCAGCGCATGAAGATCATGCCCACCGGGCAGAGCGGCGCCACGGTCATGGCGTCATGCCCTGCGCCTGAGGGCAGGCGCATGGTGGGCACGCCTTGCGCCAGGATGGCGGCTTCCACCTGGTCCATCAGGCGCGGGTCACAGGGCGTGGCCTTGCTGTCGTAAAGCGGCGTGATGGTGGCCTCCACGCGGCGCTTGGCGGCGATGCGCGGGATTTCCGCCAGCACTTCGTCGGCGGCCACATCGCGCACGGCATCGATGGCTGCGCGGATATCGATGGAGAAACGCGCCGCACCCGGGATCACGTTCACCGCACCGGGGAAGGCTTCCATCTGGCCGACCGTGCCCACCAAAGTGGGCGTGCCGGTGCAGCGCTGCTCGATGAAGAGCGCCACTTCGGCCGCTGCCAGCAGGGCATCCTGCCGCCCGCCCATGGGCACCGTGCCGGCATGGCCGGCCAGGCCCTTCATGTCCACGCGGTAGCGCCGCGCACCGGAAATGGCGGTTACCACACCCAGCGCCAGGCCCTGGCGTTCCAGCACCGGGCCCTGCTCGATATGCAGTTCCATGAAGGCGGCGATCTCGCCTTGCTTGCGGGCGATGGCCGGGATCTTGGCCGGGTCACGGCCGAACTCGATCAGCGCGTCGCGCAAACTCACGCCATTGCGGTCCTTGGCTTCGAACAGCGCGGCATCGAAGGTGCCGGCGATGGCGCGGCTGCCGGTCATGGCGGCGCCAAAGCGGGTGCCTTCCTCGTTGGAAAAGCCCACCACTTCGATGCCGAAGGGCAGGCGCTTGCCCTGCTTGTGCAATTCCTCCACGCAGGCGATGGCTGCCACCACGCCCAGCATGCCGTCATACTTGCCGGCATTGCGCACCGTATCGAGATGCGAGCCGAGCATCAGGCGCGGCAGCGTCGGGTTGCTGCCGGCATAGAGGCCCACCACATTGCCGGCATCGTCCTCGGCCGCCGTCATGCCGGCTTCCTGCATCCATTGCAGCGCCAGCGCGTTGCCGCGCTTATGCTCGGGCGTGAAGGTGGTGCGGGTCAGATTCTCAGGGTTTTCGCTCACCCGCCCCAGTTCATCCAGGCGGGCCATCATCTTGGGCGAAAAACGGGGCAGGGAAGCAGGCATTTTGGCCTCGCGGCTGGGGTTTTTCCGACTATAGCGATATGGCAAGCCCTGGCAAAGCCGCGCCGCTTGGGGTAGCACAAAACCAGGAGATTTGTTGCGCCATGATCGATGCCGATGGCTTCCTGCGTGCCCTGTTCGATGCTGCCCTGGCGGCAGCCGATCCGGCGCGCTGCCTGGGGCCTTATCTGCCCAAGCCACCCAGGGGGCGGACGGTTGTTGTGGGTGGCGGCAAGGCGGCGGCCACCATGGCCCGCGCCGTGGAACAGGCCTGGCCCCAAGAGGCGCCGCTCTCTGGCCTGGTGGTGACGCGCTATGGCCATGCCGTGCCCTGCCAGCGCATCGAGGTGGTGGAAGCCGCCCATCCGGTGCCCGATGAAGCCGGCATGCAGGGCGCCAAGCGGCTGCTGCAGCTAGTGCAGGGCCTGACCCAGGATGATCTGGTGCTTTGCCTGATCTCCGGCGGCGGCTCGGCTTTGCTGGCTTTGCCTGCGCAAGGGCTGACACTGGCCGATAAGCAGGCGGTGAACCAGGCGCTGTTAAAGTCTGGCGCCAATATCGCCGAGATGAACTGCGTGCGGAAACACCTCTCGGCCATCAAGGGCGGCCGGCTGGCCATGGCGGCCGCGCCGGCACCGGTGGTGGCTTTGCTGATTTCCGATGTGCCGGGCGACGATCCGGCGGTGATCGCCTCCGGCCCCACAATGCCCGATCCCACCAGCTTCGCCGATGCGCGCGCTGTGCTGGCGAAATATGGCATCACGCCGCCGCCGGCCGTGGCGGCGCATCTGGCGGCCGAGGCCGAGGAAACCGCTAAGCCCGGCGATGCGCGGCTGGCCGCTGTGCGCAACATCCTGGTGGCGGCACCGCAATTGGCCTTGGAGGCCGCCGCCCAGCGGGCGCGTGAATGGGGCGTCACGCCCCTGATCCTTGGCGATGCCATCGAGGGCGAGGCGCGCGAAGTGGCCATGGTGATGGCCGGCATTGCGCGCCAAGTGCGGCGCCATGGCCAGCCGCTCGCGGCGCCCTGTGTGCTGCTCTCGGGCGGCGAAACCACGGTCACCCTGCGCGGCAAGGGCCGCGGCGGGCGCAATGCGGAATTCCTGCTTGGGCTGGGCGTGGCGTTGGATGGCTTGGCGGGCGTGCATGCGCTGGCCGCCGATACCGATGGCATCGATGGCAGCGAGGATAATGCCGGCGCCCTGTTGCATCCCGATAGCATTGCCCGCGCCGCTCTGCGCGGCGTCTCGGCCAAGGCAGCCCTGGCGAATAACGATGGCTATGGTTTCTTCGCTGCCATTGATGATCTTTTGGTCACTGGACCGACGCTGACTAATGTGAATGATTTCCGGGCTCTGCTGGTGCTACCGTGAGGCCGGAAGCCATTGAGGGAATGAGGATGAAATCTGCGGCTGATGTGATGTCCGATTTGAATACCCTGCCGGTGGCGGATTTCGTCGCGCGGCTCGGCGGCATCATCGAGCATTCGCCCGGGGCGGCGGAAAGCGTGGCGGGCTTCCGCCCCTTCGGTGATATCGAAAGCCTGCATAGCGCCATGCTCGGGGCGGTGTGGCGGCGCGGGCGCGAGGCGCAGATCGCGCTGTTGAACGCCCATCCTGAATTGGCTGGCAAGGAAGCCGATGCCGGCACGCTGACAGCGCATTCCACCAATGAGCAGGATAGCGTCGGCCTCACCTCGTTAAGTTCCTGGGAGAAGGCCCGCATCGTTGAATTGAATCAGGCCTATCGCGCCAAGCATGGCTTCCCCTTCATCATCGCGGTGAAGCTGCGCAGCAAGGCGCAGATCCTGGCCAATTTCGAACGCCGCCTGGCCAACGATACCGAGGCCGAACTGGCGGTTGCGCTGATGGAAGTGAGCAAGATCGCGCGCCTGCGGCTGCAGGCCTTGCTGGCGGAACAGGAGGCGTGAGTATGGGACGCTTGAGCACCCATGTGCTGGATACCATGCAGGGCAAACCGGCGCCGGGCGTGGTGATCGATCTGTATCGCCTGGATGGCGAGAGCCGCAGCTTGGTGAAATCCACCAAGACCAACAGCGATGGCCGCACTGATGAGCCTTTGCTCACCGGCGACGCCTTCAAGCTCGGCAGCTACGAACTGGTGTTCCATATCGGCGCTTATTTCCGCGAGCGCGGTGTGGCATCAGGAGAACCGGCCTTCCTGGATGCCGTGCCGATCCGCTTCGGCATCAATGAGCCCGATGGGCATTATCATGTGCCTTTGTTGGCCACGCCCTGGAGCTATTCCACTTATCGCGGGAGCTGATGCCATGGACCATGCCGCCTTCATGCGCCGCGCGATCCAGTTGAGCCGCGAGCATATGCAGGCCGGCCATGGCGGGCCGTTCGGCGCCGTGGTGGTGCTGGATGGCAAGATCGTCGGCGAGGGCTGGAATAAGGTGACCGGCAGTATCGATCCCACGGCCCATGCCGAAGTGGTGGCGATCCGCGCCGCCTGCCGGCAATTGGGCCGCTTCGATCTGCGCGGCGCCATTCTCTATACCAGTTGCGAACCCTGCCCGATGTGCCTGGCCGCCACCTATTGGGCGCGGATCGATCAGGTTTATTACGCCAACACCGAAGCCGATGCCGCCGCCATCGATTTCGATGACGCGTTTCTCTACCGCGAACTGGCTTTGCCCATGGCGCAGCGCAGCCTGCCTTGCACGCCCTTGCTGCGCGAGGAAGCGCTCACGGTGTTTGAGGAATGGCGCGTGAAGCCAGACAAGGTGCCTTACTGATTATTGCAGCTTGGCCCCGGCGTCGATCCAGGCGCCGAGCGTCGCGCGTTCCTCAGGCGTGATCTCGGTGGCGTTGCCCGGCGGCATGGCTTCGGCACGCACCGTCTGCTGATTGATCTGGGCGGCGAAGCGGCGGATCTGCTGTGGCGTTTCCAGCATCACACCCTTGGGTGCTTCGGCGATGCCGTCGAAGGTCGGCTTGGCGGCATGGCAGGCGGTGCAGCGCGCGGCCACGATGCGCTGTACCTCTTCGATGGTCGCCTCGCCGGCCAGGGCGGCGCGGGCGGCGCGATGCGGGTCCCATTTGGCGAAGAAGAATAAAGCGGTCATTACCAGGAAGGCGGCGATGAGGAATTCGTAACGCGAGCCGCGGCCCTGGTTCTTCAGGTTGAAGAAATGCCGCACCAGGCCGCCCACGATCATCACGCCGGCCAGGATCACCCAGGCGTAAGGATGGCCATAGGTGACCGGGTAATGGTTGCTGATCATGGCGAACAGCACCGGCAGGGTGAGGTAGTTGTTATGCAGCGAGCGCTGCTTGGCTTCCTTGCCCCAGGCGGGATCGAGGCTTTCGCCGGCCAGCAAAGCAGCCACGGTTTTCTTCTGGTTGGGGATGATGGTGTAGAACACGTTGGCGGTCATGATCGTGCCGATCAGCGCGCCGACATGGATGTAAGCGGCGCGGCCGGAGAACAGCTGGCCATAGCCATAGGCGGCAGCCACCAGCAGCACAAAGCCAACCAGGGCAAGGGCCGCGTCGCTATTGCCTAGGGGCGATTTGCACAGCAGGTCATAGACCAGCCAGCCGAGCAGCAGCGACACCAGGCTGAAGCCAATGGCCTCGCCCTGGCTCAGCTTCATCACGCGCTCGTCGATCATGTAGAGATCGGCGCCGAGATAGTAGAGCACCGCGAGCAGCAGGAAACCGGAGAGGAAGGTGGCGTAGCTTTCGTATTTGAACCAGTGCAGTTCGGCCGGCATGTTGGGCGGCGCTACGGCGAATTTCTCGACGAAATAGAAGCCGCCGCCATGCACCATCCAGGTCTCGCCCAGCACGCCATCCTTCTTGTTGGGGCGCAGGCTGTTATCGAGCCAGACGAAATAGAAAGACGAGCCGATCCAGGCGATGCCGAAGATCAGGTGCATCCAGCGGATCATCAGACTGATCCACTCCCAGAACAGCTCGGTCATCCGGCCTCCGCTCATACTGCGTCGCAACATGCGACCATGCAGGCCTACAAGCGGGGCTGGGGATCGTCAACGATTATCGCTAGTTGGCCTGCGATTCAGGCCCGGAATCGAACCGCCCCCATCAGGCGCTGTTGGACGCTGGATGAGGGCGGTGGCCTGGCCGAGGTGGGGGAAGAGGCCGGCCGGGCCTAGGGGAAGACGAGAATGGTTAGTCGGCGGTGAGCGCGCCGGTGGCGGCACCCGCGCCGGCGCCGATCAGGGCACCAGCCAGGGTATGGCCGGTGATGATGCCAAGCGCGGTGCCGGCTGCGGCACCGATGGCACCGCCGCTCAAGGCACGCTGCTCCTTGTTGTTCATGTTCGAACAACCAGCCGAGGCAAGCACCAGCAGGCTGAGGGCGGCAATCTTGGTGACGCGGGACGAAGCAAGCATGATGACCTCCTGTGTGATTCCGCCGGGCTGAATTGAAATTCTCTGATCAACTCAGCATCGGTTTCATCGGGGTTGTTTTACTTATTTGTCTAGAACCGTCGCAGTTGGGTATGGGGACTGTGAGAATTACTTTTGAACTTGGTCTATGGCTTAAGTTTTATTGGTCAATTACTGCGAAAGTTGGTTCCAAATAAGGTCTTATTAAGGCTAGACTTCAGGCTGAAGCCAGTAAGATATTGAATTGACACAAGGTGCCATTGTTGATATTTGCATATGCAAATAATACTTTGGGAGGATTGGTCGCATGAACCAGCTTATGCCCCCATCCGATGTGGCAGCGTCCGGCCTACAAGAGCCTGTGGCAGCCCGCTGGGCCGATGCCGGCTCCAGCCGCATTCCCTATTGGGCCTATACCGACCCGGAAATTTATCAGCGCGAGCTGGCGCATTTCTTCTATGGCCCGCATTGGTGCTATGTCGGCCTGGAAGTGGAAATCCCCAAAGCCGGTGATTACCGCCTCAGCCGCATCGGCGAGCGCCAGGTGATCGTGGTGCGCGAGCGCGATGGCGCCATCCGCGTGGTGGAGAATCGCTGCGCCCATCGTGGCGTGCGCTTCTGCCAGCAGCCGCGCGGTAATGCCCGCAGCTTTGTCTGCCCCTATCACCAATGGACCTACAAGCTGAACGGCGACCTAGCCGGGCTGCCTTTCCGCCATGGCGTGAAGCAAGGCGATGACGTGCAGGGCGGCATGCCGGCGGATTTCGATCTCAAGGCCAACGGCCTCACCAAGCTGCAAGTGGCCACCTATGGCGGCTTGATCTTTGCCAGCTTCGATGCCGCCGTGCCAAGCTTTGAAGAGTATATCGGCCCCCAAGTGATGCCGTGGCTTGATCGCATCTTCAAGGGGCGCCAGCTCACCTTGCTTGGTGTCAATCGTCAGCGCATTCCGGGCAACTGGAAGCTGATGATGGAGAATATCAAGGATCCCTATCATCCCGGCCTGCTGCATACCTGGTTCGTCACCTTCGGCCTGTGGCGCGCCGATCAGCAGTCGCGCATGGTGCTGGATGAGCATGGCCGCCATGCGGTGATGATCTCGCAGCGCAATCAGGGCGGCGCCGGCAATGTCACGGAAGGCGTCACCAGCTTCAAGGCGGATATGACGCTGAACGATCCGCGCCTGCTGGATGTGGTGCCGGAAGCCTGGTGGAACGGCCCCACTGTCACGATGATCACGCTGTTTCCCAGCTTGATCATTCAGCAGCAGGTGAATTCGCTGTCTACGCGGCATATCGTGCCCTCGGGCCCCGGCAGCTTCGATTTCGTCTGGACGCATTTCGGCTTTGCTGATGACACGGAGGAGATGACGCGCCGGCGCCTGCGCCAGGCCAATCTGTTTGGCCCGGCGGGTTTCGTCTCGGCCGATGATGGCGAGGTGATCGAGTTCAGCCAGGGCGGCTTTGCGCAGAAGGGCGGCGATGGCGCCACGCTCTGCGAACTCGGCGGCCGCGATGTGGCGCCCACCGAGCATATGGTGACCGAGACGCTGATCCGCGGCATGTATGCCTATTGGCGCCGGGAGCTGGGCCTGTGAGCATCGACGAGATGCTGCTGCAGGCGGCCATTGACCGTTTCAATGCCGATTACGCCGCTCTGCTGGATACGGCCGATTTCAAAAGCTGGCCTGATTGTTTCACGCCGGAAGGCCTTTATCGGGTGATCGGGCGCGAGAATTTCGATGCCGGTCTGCCGCTTTGCATCATGCAGCTGGAAGGCCATGGCATGATGCGCGACCGGGTTTACGGCGTGACCAATACACTGTTCCATGCGCCCTATTACCAGCGCCATATCATCGGCACGGCGCGGGTCTTGGGCGAGGCCGAGGGCCTGATCGCGGCGGAAGCCAATTACGCCGTGTTCCGCACCCGGCCGGGCGCCGGCATGGCGGGAGGCGTGTCGAAAGTGTTCAATGTTGGTCGCTACCTGGATCGCTTCCAGCGCCAGGCCGATGGCAGCCTGAAGCTGGCCCGGCGCGATTGCGTGTTTGATAGCGAGATGATCCTCAACTCTCTGATCTATCCGATTTAGCCTGCGACTGGCGGGGCGCGGCCCGTCCGGCTAATCTCCGCCCGGTTCATTGCCGAGGCCTCTTCAATGTCCAATACGGGCGACAGCGTCTATTTCAGCCGGGTGCGGAAGGAAATCCTGCCGCTGCTGCCGGCCACGCCTGGGCGCTATCTGGAGATCGGTTGCGGCACCGGCGAAACCCTGAAGCATATCCGCGCCCAGGGCCTCTGCTCTTGGGCCGGCGGCATCGAATTCAGCCCCGAACCGGCCAAACGCGCCGCCGAACACCTGGATTTCGTGCAGCAGGGCGATGTGGAGGCGATGGCGCTGCCGTTTGAGCCGGCCTCGCTGGATGTAGTGCTCTGCCTGGATGTGCTGGAGCATCTGCGCGATCCCTGGGCCATGGTGGCGCGGCTGGGCAAGCTGCTCAAGCCCGGCGGGGTGCTGATCACCAGCCTGCCCAATATCCGGCATTACAAAGTGGTGCTGCCGTTGCTGTTCCGCGGCGACTGGGCCTATCAGGATGCCGGCATCTTGGATCGCACGCATCTGCGCTTTTTCGTGCGCCGCACCGCCATCGAGCTGATGCAGAATGATGGCCTGCATGTGGAAACCGTGGTGGCGCATGGCATCAAGCGCTGGAAGCTGAAATGGATTCTGAATCAATTGTTGTTTGGCGCGCTCACCGATCATCTGGCCGAGCAGTTCCTGCTCCGCGCCCGGCGGGTGTGACCCAGCGAGTGGAGATGACGCGTTGAGCGAGCCCATTGCCTTCGTGGACCTTGCCGCCCAGCGGCGCCGGCTTGGCGCCGGTCTGGATCAGGCCATCGCCCGCGTGCTTGACCACGGCATTTTCATCCTTGGCCCGGAAGTGGCCGAACTGGAGCGACAGCTTGCCGCCTATTGCGGCGCGCGCCATGCGGTTACCTGTGCCAATGGCACCGATGCCTTGCAACTGGTGCTGATGGCGGAAGACGTGGGTCCGGGCGATGCGGTGTTCGTACCTGCCTTCACCTTCGTTGCGTCTGCTGAAGTTGTTGCCCTGGTTGGCGCCACGCCGGTTTTCGTTGATGTGCAGCCTGATAGCTTCAACATCGATCCTGAAAGCCTGCGCCAGGCGATTCTCGATGCGCCGCGCTTAGGGCTGAAGCCGCGCGTGGTGATGCCGGTGGATCTGTTCGGCCAGCCGGCGGATTATGCCGCGCTCGCGCCGCTTTGCGCTGAGCATGGCCTGTTGCTGCTGGCGGATGCGGCGCAGAGCTTCGGTGGCCGCCTGCATAACCGCCGTGTCGGCACACTGGGACATTACACCGCCACCAGCTTCTTCCCGGCCAAGCCGCTGGGCTGCTATGGCGATGGCGGCGCCATCTTCGTGGATGATGATGCCAAGGCCGATCTGCTGCGCTCGCTGCGCTTCCATGGCAAGGGCGGCGACAAATACGACAATGTACGCATCGGCCTGAACAGCCGGCTGGATACGCTGCAGGCGGCGATCCTGCTGCAGAAGCTGGCGATCTTCGATGAGGAACTGGCGGCCCGCGAGCAGGTGGCGCAGCGCTACAGTGCCGCCTTTGGCGCCCATGCCGCGCCGAAGTTGCAGAACGGCGCGGTTTCCGCCTGGGCGCAATATACCCTGGTGCTGCCAGACCGGGCGCGGGTGATGGCGGCCTGCCAGGCCGCCGGCATCCCCACCGGCATCTATTATCCGCTGCCCCTGCACCGCCAGAAGGGCTATGCCCATTACCCGGCCGGGCCGGGCGGGTTGGCGGTTTCGGAACGGCTGGCCAGCCAAGTGCTCAGCCTGCCGATCCATCCCTATCTGGCCCCGGAAACCCAGGATCGGATCATCCAGGTGGTGTGCCAGGCGCTCTAGGGGGCATCGTTCATAGCGTGAATTTCACTTGACGTTCACCTTATGAATGACGTAAAAATGTGGCGATCAAGGCACTTAACTGAGGTTACCGGTGTCCCAGGGGCCCAAATCGCGCACTGAACTGGATTTTCTCACCGCCGTGGAGCGGGGCGAAATCGTCAGTCAGATGACGCTGTCCAAGCGACTGAATATCGCCGTTGGCCTGATCAACGCCATCCTGCGCCGTGCCATGCACAAGGGCTATGTGAAGGTGAAGCAGGCGCCCTATAAGCGCTATGCCTATTACCTGACGCCCAAGGGCTTTGCCGAGAAAAGCCGGCTGGTGACCGAGTATCTGGAAGATTCCCTGTCCTTCTTCCGCACCGCGCGCAACCAGTATGCCGAGCTGTTCCAGGCGGCGCGTGCCGCCGGCGTGGAGCAGATCGTTCTGGTTGGTGGCGGCGAACTGGCCGAGATCGCGGTGCTGGCGGCTTCCGCCGAAGGCATCACGTTGTTGGCGGTGATTGATCCGGAATCGAATCAGGAAAAGCTGCATGGCGTGCCAATCCGCGCTCGGCTGGCGGATGTTGCCGATGTGCAGGGCGTGGTGATCACCGATGCCAAGGCACCGCAGAAAACCTATGAAGCCCTGCGCGAAGCCGCGCCGGCTTTGCAGCTTTTCGCGCCACCCCTGCTGCGCGTGACGCCGGATCGCGCAGCTCTTGCCGAACAGGCCTCGGATGCGGAGGCGGCGGAATGAGCCCGCGCTGGTATGTGGTGAACACCCATCCGCATCAGGAGGGGCGCGCCGATCTCAATCTGCGCCGCCAGGGCTTCATGGCCTGGCTGCCGCAACTGCGCCGTTCGCGCCGCCATGCCCGCCGCATCGAAACCGTGTCGGCGCCGATGTTCCCCGGCTACATCTTTGTGCAGATTGATCCAGATGCGCAGGCTTGGCGCAGCATCAACGGCACCTTCGGCGTGCGCAACCTGATCTGCCAGGATGAGAAGCCGGTGGCTTTGCCCGAGGGTTTCGTGGAAGGCCTGCGCGAGACACTGGATGGCGAGGGCCTGGTGGCCCTGCCGCTGGAAAGTTTCCATATCGGCGATCAGGTGAAGCTGCTCGCCGGTCCTTTTGTCGATTGTGTCGGCAAGCTGGTGGCATTGGCTGATCGCGATCGCGTAGCCCTGCTACTGCATGTGCTGGGGCGCGACGTGCATACCGTGGTGTCACGCCGCGCCATCGCCTCGGTTGCCTGACCCGGATTGGATTTAGTCCCATGACCTCCACCAATGCCAAAGCTTTTGCCCTGGTCGGTGCCGCTGGCTATATCGCGCCGCGCCATATGAAGGCGATCAAGGAAACCGGCCACAACCTGGTCGCCGCCTTCGATCCCAATGACAGCGTGGGTATTATCGACAGCTATTTCCCCAATGCGGATTTCTTCACGGAATTTGAGCGTTTTGACCGCCATCTGGATAAGGCCCGCCGCCGCGGCGAAGGCGTGGATTATGTCGGCATCTGCTCGCCAAACTATCTGCATGACGCTCATATTCGCCATGCCCTGCGCAGCCAGGCTCACGCCATCTGCGAAAAGCCACTGGTGCTCAACCCGTGGAACCTGGAGGCGCTGAAGGAGATCGAGCGCGAGGCTGGCAAGCGCGTCTACACGATTTTGCAGCTGCGCCTGCACCCGGCGATCCAGGCGTTGCAGCAGCGCGTCGCCGCCGAGCCGGACAAAGTGCATGATGTAGACCTCACCTACATCACCTCGCGTGGCCATTGGTATCACACCAGCTGGAAGGGCGAGGGCGCCAAGTCAGGTGGCATCGCCACCAATATCGGCGTGCATTTCTTCGATATGCTGCTGCTGGTCTTCGGCGCCGTGAAGCAAAGTCGGCTGCATTTGTTGCGCCCGGACTGCGCCGCAGGCTTCCTGGATTTGCAGCGCGCCCGCGTGCGCTGGTTCCTCTCGATCAATGCCGAACATCTGCCCGAGGCGCAGAAGGCGCGCAACCAGCGCACCTTCCGTTCGATCACCGTGGATGGACACGAGGTGGAATTCTCGGAAGGCTTCACCGATCTGCATACCGAAAGCTATCGCGACATTCTCGCTGGTGGCGGCTTCGGCCTGGATGAAGCGGCACCCGCGGTGGATGCGGTGTATCAGATCCGCAATGGTGATGTGTCGCCGCTCGGCGACGCGCATCATCCGATGGCGGGTGTTATCAGCTAGCACCCCTTCAGGCGACGCGGCATTCAGCCCAGATTTCGCCCCACACGGTGCGCAATTCTACGATCTTGAGTCCAGCGGCGGCGGTTTCGGTTGCGAATTCACCGATCTCATGCTCGATGAAATGCTCGGCGTCAGTGAAGTAGCTCACGCCCAGTTCACGGCGCATCGGCAGTGTCCAGTCGCGCTCGAATAGTGGCACGCGGATCAGAATGCGCTCGGCGCCGGCATGCTGAATCACGCCGCGCAGGAAATCCACGCGCTTTTCCAGATGCTCCAGGATGTTCGATAAGACCACGGTATCCCATTTTCCGGCCGGCAGGCCCGCCGTGGCATCAGCCACCATGAAGCTGACATTGGGCGGATTGGCACGCGCCTGGGCCTGGGCAATGCGCGGCGCATTCAGATCCACGCCCAGCACAGTGCAGCCGGATACGCGCTCGGCAATCGAACGCGCCACCTCGCCATAGCCACAGCCAACATCCAGCACGCGGGCGCCGGCCGGAATGCGGCCGACAAAGAAATCGTGATAGCGCGTCAGGCGGTGCTTGGGGTGCACGCCGGCGCCATAGGCCATGGCGCGTTCGTTGATGGCCATGTTGAGGCGGTCTTGCGCCGCAAATAGCCGGCGCAGGCCCTTGGCCGGGTCGCCGCGCGACTCCAGCACCAGCAAGCCAAATATCAGGGTGTCGCGCAGCTTGGTGGGCAGCAGGCGCCACAGCGCCGAGACCAGATTGGCCAGCCCCAGCAGGGTGCGTTTCAGCAAGGGCGGCATGGCGGCGATCCTTCCGGCTTTCAGGGGCCAACGGTGCTCCGTGGCCGCGAATCGGCTTGTCCCGAATCGGGGGAGGTGGACCGATTTGCACCCCCTGGCGGGCAGCCTGACCGCCGGGGGCAGGCAGATATAGCAAGAGCCACCCTGGATGGTAAAGCGGCGTGGCTTAGAAGCTGGCTTTTTGCCCGAAAAAGCCTTGAAAACCAGCGCAGTGAGCACAAGACTGGCTTGACGCTGGTCACCCTGAGGGCTAGATTATTCACGGCGTGAATGACGCGGATCTACTGTGTTTCGCGCCCGCCGGCGGCCGGCCTTGGGGGAACCCGGGCTGCTGCGATTTTCAGGTGATGCTGAGGTCACTTGAACGGCAAGCAACGGGTGAAGCCAGCTTCACCCGAAGTGCGGTAGCGTGCCTCGATCCTGACAGAAAATGACCCTTTCCCAAATATCCGATATGGCCGGACGTCATGTGATGACGGTGGTTGGCGCGCGCCCGCAATTCATCAAGGCGGCGCCGGTCTGCTTCGCGTTGCGCCGTGCCGGCATCCGCGAAAGCCTGGTGCATACCGGCCAGCATTATGATGCGCAGATGTCGGATGTGTTCTTCAACGAGATGAGCATTCCAGCCCCCGCCTTCCATCTCGGCGTTGGCTCGGGTGGCCATGGCCGCCAGACCGGCGAGATGCTGGCGCGCATTGAGGAGCTGCTGCTGGCCGAGAAGCCAGATCTGATGCTGGTCTATGGCGACACCAATTCCACATTGGCCGGTGCGCTGGCAGCGGCGAAGCTGAATATCCCCATCGCTCATGTGGAAGCCGGTCTGCGTTCCAACAATCGCACCATGCCGGAAGAAACCAACCGCGTGCTCACCGATCATTGCGCCGCTTTGCTGTTCTGCCCCACGGATCTGGCTGTGCGCAATCTGGCGAGCGAGAATATCACCAGCGGCGTGCATCAGGTGGGCGATACCATGTTCGATGCCGTGCGGCTGTTCACGCCGCGCGCGGAAGCGCGCTCAGACATCATGGCGCGGCTGGGCCTGGCATCGAAGCAATTCATGCTCGCCACCATTCACCGGCCCTATAATACCGACGATCCGGCGATGCTCGGCCTGATCCTGCGCGCCTTTGCCGCCATTGGCAGCCCCATCCTGTTTCCCGTGCATCCGCGCACCCGCGCCGCCATGGCGCGTTTCGGCCTGGAACTGCCAGCGAATCTGCGCGCGGTTGAGCCGGTGGGCTATCTGGACATGCTGATCCTGCAGCGCCATGCCCAGGTGATCGTCACCGATTCCGGCGGCGTGCAGAAGGAAGCCTGCTTTGCCGGCACGCCCTGCGTCACCCTGCGGCCCGAGACTGAATGGGTGGAGACGGTGCAGAGCGGCTGGAACCGCCTGGCCTGGGATAGCGCCGAGGCGATCATTACCGCCGTGCAGGCGCAAGCCGAGGCGCGGCCCGCGCCGAGCATCGACTACGGCGATGGCAACGCGGCCGACAAGATCGCCGCGATCCTGGCGGCGACCTGACCCGATGAGTGCCTTGCTCTTGAAACAGCTTTTGCCCCAGCGCGCCCTGTTGCGCGGCGTTGGCATGCTGGGCGCGGCGCAGGTGGTCACTTCTCTGCTCGGCATTGCCACCACGGTGATGTGGGCGCGCTTCATGCCGGTCGAGCTGTTTGGCGAATTCCGCGTTGTGCTTAGCATAGCAACGTTTGTCGCCGCCTTCTGCCTGCTCGGCACCGGCCAGGCGGCCACGATGTCGGCGGCCCAGGGCAAGGACGGCAATTTCTGGCCCCTGCTGCGCGCCAAGCTGTGGGCCAACCTGCTCGGCGCGGGTGGCTTGCTTGGCGCCGCTAGCTATTACGCATGGCATCCCGATGGCTCGGCGGCGTTGAGTCTGGGCCTGCTGGTGGCCGCGCTCTGCTTCCCGCTATACAACGCCAGCGAATTATGGATGGCCTGGATCAATGGCGCCGGCCGCCTCGGCGGACTGGCGCTGGGCCGCATCGTGAATTCGGCGCTCGGCCTGCTGGCTGTTGTGCTGGCGGCCGTGCTGCGGCTCGATCTGCTCTGGCAGGTGCTGGCGCTGGTTCTGGTGGCGCAGGCGGTGCAGAATATGGCGATGCTGTGGTCGGTATGGCGCCGCCGGCGCAACAGCGATGAGGACCAGTCGATCCGCGCCTATGGCCAGCACGCCACCATCGCCATGGCCTTCGGCAGCCTGCTGTCGCTCGACATGGTGCTGCTCAATCATGTGCATGATGCCCGCGCCGTAGCCATCTATGTGCTGGCGCTGCAACTGCCTGAGCAGTTGAAGGCCCTCTATGGTGTTTTCGGCCAGGCCCTGGCGCCGCGCATCCAGGCTGCCGCCACGCCCGCCGCTGCCTGGCTCGCCATGCGGCGGAGTTTCTGGGCGATTGCTGGCGGCATGGCATTGCTTGGTGTGATCGGCTATTTCCTGCTGCCGCCGGTGATGCTGCTGCTGTTTTCGGAACGCTATGCGGAAGCGGCAAGCCATGCCCGCTGGCTGTGGCTCACCCTGGCCTTCACCGGCGCCACCAGCTATCTGGGTTCGGCTTTGCTGCTCACTAAGAAACCGATCTTTGTCTACATGCCCTATGTCGGCTTCGCCTTGGTGACGTTGGCTTTGTATGCCCTGCTGGTGCCGTTGGGCGTGCAGGGCATGATCCTTGCCCGCATCGGCGCCATAGCGGCGCTGGCCGTGTTCTATGTCGTGGGCTTCATGCTTTATGTCTCGGCTGCGCCAGAGGCTGCTCATGGCTGACGCGCGGCGCTACCGCATGCTGATCCTGGGCAATAGTCAGGGCACCAGGATCGGCCTTGCTTCCGGCAACAGCTATCCGGTGCTGCTGCAGCAGATGCTGGGGGATGGCGTTGAGGTGCACCGCATGCTGGTCAGCGGCTGGACCCTGCGTGATGTGGCGGCGGTGTTTGACGACAATGTGCTGGTGCTGGCGCCGGATCTGGTGGTGCTGCAATTCGGCATCGTTGAGGCGGCGCAGCGCATCCTCAGCGACAAGGCCAAGGCGTTTTTTGGCCTGATCCCTGGCGGCGTGCGTGTCACTGCCTGGCTGCACCGCCATCGCGCCCATGTGCTGCGCTGGCGCCACGCCCTAGGCATATCCACGCGACTGGTTGATCCGCAGGAATTCAGCCAGTTGCTGGCGCAGATTCTTGCTACCATGACGGCACGCGGCATTCGCCACTGCCTGATACGGATGCCCAGCTTCCCCGATGGCGGCGCTGCCATGCGCCATCCTTTCGTGAACCAGGATATCGCCGTGTATAACAGGGTGATGGATGCCTATGACTGCCTGGCGGTCGAGGATGCCGCCGGCTGGAATGCGCAATGCATACAGTCTGGCACCGTGCATTTCACCGAAGCCGGGCATAGCGTGATCGCAACTCAGCTTTGTCAGATGGTGCGCGCGCGGATGCGCGACGGCGGCATGCTGCCAGGGGTGCCGTAATGATTCTGGCGCTGGCGCATTGGCTGCTGAATGGCTGCCTCCGGATCAGCTATATTGTCCGCCGCCGCGGCATTCTGGCGCGCTGCGCGGCGCATGGCAGCGATGTGCGGTTGCGTTTTCCGCTGGTGATCTACCATCCTGAAAATCTGCGCTTCGGCGATCATGTTGATGTGGGCGAGAATGTAGTGCTGCGCGCCGCTGGTGGCCTCACGATTGGCAGCCGCGTGCTGATCGCTGCGGGCGCTATGCTGACAACGGCGGGGCATCCACTGCAGCCGCCGCGTTGGAACCGCAATATTTCTGCGCCGATCAGCATTGGCGATGATGTCTGGATAGGCGCTAATGCCGTAATACTGCCGGGTGTGACTATCGGCGCGGGCAGTGTCATCGCCGCTGGCGCCGTGGTTACGGCTGATGTACCGCCGCTTTGCGTGGCTGCCGGCGTGCCGGCGCGTGTCATTCGCCGGATCGATTCCGATCCGGCAGAAGTCAATGAAACTGCCGCCGATCCGGTGGCTCTGTCTGTGGAGAAGCATGATGCGTAAGGCCCTTGTCATTGGATCCGAGGGGAATATCGGCGTGCCGCTGGTGAAGCACCTGCGCGCCAGCGGCTATGCCGTGCTGGAAACTGATATCCAGCCAGCTTGGCGTGAAGGCTACCTGATGGCCGATATCAACAATCCCGTCGACCTGCTGCCAGCCTTCGACTGGGGCCCGGATGTTGTCTTCTTGCTGTCCGCCATGGTCAGTCGTGTCACCTGCGAACAGGCCAGTGGCCTGGCCATCGCCACCAACCTGGGTGGTGTGAACAACGTGCTGCAACTCTGCAAGCGCGTGAACGCCATGACCGTGTTCTTCTCCACCTCGGAAGTCTACGGCCCGAATGGCCCGGAGATGGATGAGGCGATCTCCAACCCGCAGCCGAATAATCGCTACGGCCTCTCCAAGCTACTCGGCGAGCAGCTGGTGGAATATGAAGTGCGTACCCACGGCCTGCGCGCCGTCTCGCTGCGTCCTTTCATGATGTACGACGAGGAAGAGGATCTGGGCGACCATCGCTCGGCAATGATTCGCTTTGCCACCAATCTGGCCCTGGGCCGTGAGATCGAGGTGCATCGCGGCAGCATGCGCGGCTGGTTGCATGTTTCCGATGCCGTGCGGGCTATCATGGCGGCGGCCGATGTTAAGCAGTATTCGGTGATCAATATCGGTCATCCTGAAATTCTGCCGATCGACACTCTGGCTGAGATGATCCGCACCGATCTTGGTGCCGATCCCTCCTTAGTCAGGGTGAAAGACCTGCCGTCTCGCATGACGCTGATCAAGCGCCCCAAGCTGGATCGCCAGCGCGACATCCTGGGTGTGGTGCCGGCGGTGAACCTGGCAGAAGGCGTCGCCCGTGTTTGCCGCCGCACCCGCGAGCGGCTGGCTGCTGGCGAGCGGCCGGACCTCAAGTCCTGAAGCAGCAGATGAAGCCGCTGCGCATCGCGCTGCTGTACTTTCAGTCGGAGCAAAATGCCACGCTGTCGTATCAGCATGGCTGGCCGGCGGCGTTGATGGCCCATGCGGTTTTCACCTGCCATCCGCTCAACCTGGCGCATGCCGGCTGGACAGAGCGCTTCGGTTTGCTGCGGCTTCTTTCCGGCCGGGATGTGGATGCGATCGTGCTGCTGCATTCCACTTTCTCCAACCAGCGTGAATTGCGCGGCCTGCTCTACTGGCTGCTGCCATTCTGTCGCCAGCCGAAAATCTACTTCATCGGCAACGAATATAAATCGATGCCGCAGAAGATGCGTTTCTGCCAGCAGCTTGGTATTGATCTGCTGGTATCGCAGAGTACGGATGCTCGCGTGCTGCGGCTTTACCGAGAAAGGCTCGGCTGCAAGGCGGTTGGCATTCCCAATACCGGGTTCGATCCGAGTGTGTTTCGCGATATGGTGCCGCTTGGCCAACGCGATGTGGATATCGGCTATCGCGCCTATGATGCCCCCTGGTATCTCGGCAACGATGAGAAGCGTGAGATCGCAGCTTTTTTCCTGGCCGAAGCTGAACGCCTGGGTTTGCGGTTGGATATCTCCATGGACCCGGCCGAGCGCTTCGACATGCCGGGCTACGCCGCTTTCCTCAATCGCTGCCGCGGTCAGATCGGCACCGAGTCAGGGGGCGACTATTTCGAACTCACCGATGCCACACGGGACCGGGTTCTCGCCTATATGAAGGCGAATCCGGGTGCCACATGGCCAGATATCAAAGCCCGCTTCTTTTCCCAGGGCGGCCCCTCGGTGCCCATGCGGATCATCAGCGGCCGCCAGGTGGAAGCCGCTGCCTGTGGCACGGTGCAAATCCTGTTTGAAGGCGGGTATGGCGGCTTTCTGCGGCCTGACGAGCATTATATTCCCCTGGCGAAGGACTTCTCTAATATCGATGAGGCGATGCGCAAATTTCGCGACAATGCCTTCTGCGCCAGACTGGCCGCCAATGCTCGTGATGTGGCGCTTTTGGAATTGACCTACGAACGCTTGGGCGACCGGCTGGCAACAGCCATCGCCACGATACACTGAACCCATTCCTTCCACAGCTTGATCAACGGCGAAGAAGCACCATGTTCGACAATGCCAGCATACTGATAACCGGCGGCACAGGCTCGTTTGGCCGCCGTTTCGTGCGAACCATCCTGCGCCGCTATAAGCCGCAGAAACTGATCATCTTCTCGCGCGACGAACTGAAGCAATACGAGATGCAGCAGGAGTATAACGACGACTGCATGCGCTATTTCATCGGCGATGTGCGCGACCGTGATCGCTTGGTGATGGCCATGCGCGGTGTTGATTTCGTGATCCATGCTGCGGCGCTGAAGCAAGTGCCGGCGGCGGAATATAATCCGATGGAATGTATCAAGACCAACATCCATGGCGCCGAGAATGTGATCCATGCCGCCATCGAATGTGGTGTGCAGCGCGTGATCGCGCTATCCACCGACAAGGCGGCGAACCCAATCAATCTCTATGGCGCCACCAAGCTGTGCTCCGATAAGCTGTTCGTGGCTGCCAACAATTTGGTCGGCTACCGGCCGACGCGGTTCGCCGTGGTCCGCTATGGCAATGTGGTGGGATCGCGCGGCTCGGTGGTACCGTTCTTCCAGTCGCTGATCGACAAGGACGCCGATGCGCTGCCGATCACGGACGAACGCATGACGCGCTTCTGGATCACGCTGCAGCAGGGTGTGGATTTCGTGCTGCGCAACTTCCAGCGTATGCGTGGCGGCGAAATCTTTGTGCCGAAGATTCCTTCTGTGCGCATCACCGACCTTGCCGCCGCCATGGCGCCGGCTAAGGCAACGCGTGTGGTTGGCATCCGCCCGGGTGAGAAGCTGCACGAGGTGATGTGCCCGCGTGACGATTCGCATCTCACGCTGGAATTTCACGATCATTTCGTGATCAAGCCGACGATCAATTTCTGGAGCGGCGACGACCTGGATTACACGCATAATCCGCTGGATGAGCGCGGCCAGCCGGTGCCGGAGGGCTATGAATACGGCTCCGACACCAATCCCGATTTCCTTGATGTGGATAAACTGCGCGCCTTCAACGCCATGGCTGAAGCCGAATGATCCCCTACGGCCGCCAGGATATCGACCAGGCCGACATCGACGCGGTGGTCGCGGTTTTGCGCTCGGATTACCTGACCCAAGGGCCGGTGGTACCGCGCTTCGAGGCAGCGATGGCGGCCTATACCGGCGCGCGCCATGCCGTGGCGGTGAACAGCGCCACCTCAGCGCTGCATATCGCCTGCTTGGCGCTGGACCTGAAGCCTGGGCAATCGCTGTGGACGGTGCCGAACACCTTCGTCGCCTCGGCCAATTGTGCGCGCTATTGCGGCGCTGATGTGGATTTCGTGGATATCGCCGCCGATACCTGGAATATCAGCGTGCCCAAGCTGGCCGATAAGCTGGTGGCGGCACGCAAGGCGGATCGCCTGCCCAGCATTCTGGTGCCGGTGGATTTCGGCGGCCAATCGGTGCCGATCGAGGCGATTGCCGAACTGGGCCGCGAATTCGGCTTCCGCATTGTCGAGGATGCCTCGCACGCCGTTGGCGCCACGCGCCATGATCAGCGCGTGGGCAATGCGCAACTGGCGGATGTTGTGGTGTTCAGTTTCCACCCGGTGAAGATCATCACCAGCGGTGAAGGCGGCATGGCGCTGACCAACAGCGATGAGCTGGCCTGGCGGCTTGGTCTGTTGCGCAGCCATGGCATCACCCGCGAGGCCGAGCGCATGACGGCGCCGCCGGCCGGCGGCTGGGCCTATGAGCAGGTGGCGCTAGGCTATAATTACCGCCTCACCGATATCCAGGCGGCGCTGGGCCTCAGCCAGTTCGAGCGTCTGGATGGCTTTGTCGCCAAACGCAATATGCTGGCGCAGCGCTATCAGCGTATTCTCGCCGGCCTGCCGCTGCGCAGCCAGGTGGTGGAGCAGGGCAATGTTTCGGCCTATCACCTCTACATGGTGCGGCTGGACGATGCCGCGCGCCGCCGCCAGGTTTATGACGCCCTGCGCGCCGCCGATATCGGCACCAATGTGCATTACACGCCGGTGCACCGGCAGCCCTATTACCAGGCGCTGGGCTTCAAGCCCGGCCATTGCCCGGAAGCGGAAAGCTATGGCGCTGATGCCATCACGCTGCCGCTCTATCCCGGCATGAGCGAAGGCGATCAGGATTTTGTGGTGGCCACCCTGCGTAAGGCGCTGGCATGAGTTTGGCGCGCCGCCTCGGCCTTGGTTCGGTGCAATGGGGCATGCCCTATGGCATTGCCAATCGCCACGGCCAGCCGGGCCAGGATGTGGTGGCGGCTTTGGTGCACCGGGCAATCGCTGCAGGCATCGATGTGATCGACACCGCCCACGAATATGGCGAGGCCGAAGCCCGGCTTGGCCAAACGGGCGCGGTGCCCGCGGGCATCCGCTTCATCACCAAAACCGCTGTGGCGCGCGATGCCGGTGCTGACCGCGTGGCGGTGGCGGAAGCCGGCTTCACGGCATCGCTGCAGCGCCTGGGTCGCCCGGCGGTGGCCGGCCTGCTGATGCATGATGGTGATTCACTGCTGGCACCGGATGGCGAGCGGCTGTGGGCATGGATGCAGCAGCAGTACAGGGCCGGTCGTGCCGAAAAGATCGGCGTGTCGGTCTATCAGCCGGAAGCCCTCGACCGGATTCTGGATCGCTATTCCCTAGACATCGTGCAGCTTCCCTTCAGCATTTATGACCAGCGCTTCGCCCGCCAGGGCCTGTTCGACCGCCTGCGCGCCAAGGGCGTGGAGGTGCATATCCGCAGCAGCTTCCTGCAGGGCCTGCTGCTGCTGCCGGCCGCCGAGCTGCCGCCGCATTTTACCGCGCTGCGGCCGCATCAGGCCAAGCTGCATGCCGCCTGCGCCGCACTGGGCCTGTCGCCCTTGGCCGCAGCTTTGCATTTCTGCCTAACCGAGCCGCGCATCGACCGCGTGATCCTGGGCTGTGAGACAATGGCGCAGCTGGAGCAATTGCTCCTGGCCACGGCGGAGCCGGCGGATGTCACCGCCTTGGCGGATTTCGCCTTGAACGATGAAAGCATTCTTCTCCCCATGCACTGGCCGGCGCGGCCAGCAGCATGACCACCCACCCAACAAGATAGGCGCAGCCATGGCCAATACCCCTCCCGCCAAAGCCTCCAAGCTGGTCCATTGCACGAAATGTGGCTTGCCGGAAACCTACGAGACGATTGAGTTTGATACTAAGGGCGTCTGCAATGTCTGCCGCCAGCAGGAATTCAAGCAGGAGCGCATCGACTGGACCGGCCGCAAGAAGATGCTCGATGAAATGATCGAGGAGTATCGTGGCAAGTATGAATACGATTGCATCGTGCCGTTCTCCGGCGGCAAGGACAGCACCTTCACGCTGTATCACCTGATGACTGAGTACAAGGTGAAGCCTTTGGTGGTGCAGTTCAATCATGGTTTCATGCGGCCGACGCTGCTGGAGAATAACGAGCGCACCTTCAAGCAGCTCGGTGTGGATGTGATCAGCTTCACGCCGAACTGGAAGGTGGTGAAGCGGGTGATGAAGGAAGCTCTGGCGCGTAAGGGTGACTTCTGCTGGCATTGCCATACCGGCATCTTCTCCTACCCCATGCATCTCGCCATCAAATACAACACGCCGCTGGTGATCTGGGGTGAGCCCTCAACCGAATACGTCTCCTATTATGATTACCGTGATGACGCCATCGAGGAAGTGGATGAGAGCCGCTTCAACCGCTATGTCACTCTCGGCATCACCGCCCAGGACATGAAGGGCATGATCGCAGCCGATACGTCCTTCGATCCACGCGATTTCGCGCCTTATACCTATCCGGCTTTGCGCGACCTGAAGCGCCTGCGCTACCGTTCGGTCTGCCTCGGCTCCTTCATCCCCTGGGATGCGCGCCGCCAGGCCGAGCTGATCATGGATAAGCTCGGCTGGAAGGGTGATGAGGTGGAAGGCATGCCGCCGGATCTCTACCCCTATGAAAAAATCGAATGTGCCATGCAGGGCATGCGCGATTACATCAAGTATCTGAAGCGTGGCTATGGCCGCGTGACGCAGATGACCGCGCTGGATATCCGCAACGGCCGCCTGGAAAAGGAAAAGGCCGATCAGTTGATCGCGGAATACGAAGGCAAGAAGCCGCCCTCGCTGGAACTGTTCCTGGAATACCTGGAGATGGACGAGGCCGAGTTCAACGCCACCGTCTCCAAGACCGTGGTGGCGCCGCATAAGCCGGATTTCGGCTCCAATGCCGTGGCGCCCAAGACCCATGACTTCAACCGCTGGTACCGCGAGAAGAAATGAGGCGCATCGGCATCATCGATATCGGCGTCGGTAACCTCGGCTCGCTGGCCGGGGCGATCGATAGCCTGGGGCTGGACTGCGATCTGGTGACGGAACCGCGGGCAGTGGCCGGTTACGATACGGTGATCTTGCCCGGCGTCGGCTCCTTTGCCCATGTCATGTGCGCGCTGGCGGCGGCCGAAATGGAAGATGCTCTGCGCAGCCATGCCGCAGACGCTAAGCCATTGCTCGGCATCTGCCTGGGCATGCAGGTGCTGTTCGATGTGGGGCTTGAAGGCGGCAGCACCAAGGGCCTGGGCATTCTGCCCGGCCAGGTGCGGCGCATGACGCAGACGCCACAGACGCCGCTGCCGCATGTCGGCTGGAATGAGCTGATGCCTCGCCAGGCGCATCCGCTGCTGGCGGGCGTGAAGCCCGGCGTGGATTTCTATTTCGTGCATAGCTACCGCGCCGATTGCGCGCCCGAGCTGGTGATCGGCGCGGCGAATTATGGCGAGGAATTCCCTGCCATCGTGGCTCGTGGTTCGGTGGTGGGGATGCAGTTCCACCCTGAGAAGAGCCAAAAGAACGGCCTGAAGCTTTTGGAGAATTTCTGCTGGTGGGACGGCGCATGCTGAAGCGGCGGATCATCCCGGTGGAGCTGCTTTCCGGCGAGCGGCTGGTGAAGTCGGTTCGTTTCGAGGCCTTCCGCGATGTTGGTGACCCGCTGAAAAGCTCGCAGGTTTATGGCGACCAGGATGCCGATGAGCTGGTGTTTCTCAACATCAACCGCCAGCAGCGCAACACCGCCGATACCGAGCGCCATCTGCGCGGCATCGCCAAGACCTGCTTCATGCCGATTGCCGCCGGCGGCGGCGTACGCCATATTGAGGATGCGGCGCGACTATTCAATGCCGGCGCCGACAAGGTGGTGGTGAATTCCGCCGCCTATGCCGACCGGGCATTGCTGGAGGAAATCGCGCGGCGCTATGGCAATCAGGCGCTGGGGGTGTCGGTTGATGTGCGCGCCCGGGCTGATGGCGATTACACGCTGCATTCCGATTGTGGCCGCGAGGCCGAGACGGCGCAGCTTGAGCCTCATATCGCCATGGCCGTGGCGGCGGGAGCGGGTGAGATTTTCCTGAATTCCATCGATCAGGATGGCGTGATGCAGGGCTACGACATGGCCCTGGTGCGCCGCGTGCGTGCCGTCTGCCTGGTGCCGCTGATCGTTTGCGGCGGGGCGGGGCATTACCTGCATCTGCAGGAAGCCTTGGAAGCCGGCGTGGATGCCGTGGCCTGCGGCAGTCTGTTCAACTTCGGCGACAATAATCCGCTGCGGGTGAAGGCCTTCCTGAAGAACCAGAATGTACCGCTGAAGCGCATCTGATGCTGCCCTCGACAATCATTGAAACCTCGCGCCTGATCCTGCGGCCCCTTGTTCCGGCCGATGCGGGCGAAGACTATGTCGGCTGGGTGCGCGATCCAGAGGTTTTGCGCTTCCTGGAAACTAGGCATCTGCCGCGCCAGGATGCGGCCTCCCTGGCCGGTTTCATCAATGCCGCCAATGCCGCGCCGGGCATCCTGCTCTATGGCATCACTTTGCGCGGCTCTGGCCGCCATATCGGCAATATCAAGCTGGGGCCGGTCGATGCCATCCATCGCCGCGCCGATCTCGGCTTTCTCATCGGTGCCCGCGATTGCTGGGGCCAGGGCTATGCCAGCGAGGCTATTGCCGCCGCAGCGACCATAGCGCTGGATGAACTGAAGCTGATGAAGGTGACGGCCGGCTGCTACGATGAGAATACCGGCTCAGCTCGCGCCCTGGAGAAGGCCGGCTTCGTGCTGGAGGCGCGACTCAAGGCGCATTGGCTGCTTGATGGCCGGCCGCAGGATGGCCTGCTCTTCGCCCGCTATGCCGAAGGGGTGGCGCCATGACCGAGCGCTGCGTGGCAGTGCTGCAGGCGCGCATGACCTCGTCGCGCCTGCCGGGCAAGGTGATGGCGCCGGTGCTGGGCCAGCCGATGCTGTTCCGCCAGATCGAGCGCGTCATGCGGTCGCGCCGGGTGCAGCATCTGGTGGTGGCCACCAGCACCGATGCCGCCGATGATGCCCTGGCGCAGGCCTGCGCCGAACGCGGCATCGCCTGCTATCGCGGCAGCCTGGAAGATGTGCTCGACCGTTTCTTTCAGGCGGCATTGCAGGCCAAGGCCGAAATAGTGGTGCGGCTGACCGGCGATTGCCCCTTGGCTGATCCGGCGGTGATCGATCATGTGATCGCCTGCTTTGAGGCCGAGGCCGTGGATTACGCCTCCAATGCCCTGACGCCGACCTATCCCGATGGCCTGGATGTGGAAGTGATGCGCTTCGCGGCCCTGGAGCGCTGCTGGCGGCAGGCCAGGCTGCCCTCCGAGCGCGAGCATGTGACGCCCTATATCTATAACCATCCTGAGCAATTCTCGCTGTTGCGGGTGCGACAGGAGCAGGATCTGTCGGCCCTGCGCTGGACCGTAGACACCCAGCCCGATCTCGATTTCGTGGCCGCCATCTATGCTGTTTTGTATCCGGGCAATCCGGCCTTCGGCATGGCGGATATCATGGCTCTGCTGCAAAAGCATCCGGAACTGGCGACATTGAATGACGGCCAAAGCCGCAACGAAGGTTACATCACTTCCCTGCGCAAGGACGCTTCGCAATGACTGATTCTGCCGCCATGACCGGCGATCCCCGCTATCAGGTATCGGAAGCCATGCTGCGCCAGGCGCTGGAAGTGATTCCGCTGGGCAGCCAGACCTTCAGCAAATCCAAGACCCACTATCCGCTTGGCGTTTCTCCGTATTTCGCCGAGCGCGGCAAGGGCAGCCGGCTTTGGGATGTGGATGGCAACGAATATATCGACTTCATCAACAGCCTGGCGGCGATCAATCTGGGCTATGGCGATGCTGAGGTGGATGGCGCGGTGCGCGCCCAGCTTGATAAGGGCGTAGTCTTCTCGCTGTCGCACGGCCTGGAGCGGGAAGTCGCTGAATTGCTGGTGGAGATGGTGCCCTGCGCCGAGCTGGTGCGCTTCGGCAAGAATGGCTCTGATGCCACGGCTGGCGCGATCCGCGTGGCCCGCGCCTTCACCGGCCGCGACCGCGTTGCCGCCTGCGGCTATCATGGCTGGCAGGATTGGTATATCGGCGCCACCACGCGCAATCGCGGCGTGCCCAAGGCCACATCCGACCTGACGCATCTCTTCCCCTATAACGATCTCGCCGCCCTGGATGCCACATTGCGGGCGCATCCCGGGGAATTCGCCGCGGTGATCATGGAGCCAATGAATGTGGCGGCGCCAGCGCCCGGCTATCTTGCCGGCGTGAAGGAGATCGCCCATCGCCACGGCGCGCTGCTGATCTTCGATGAGACCATAACTGGCTTCCGCTTTGCCCCGGGCGGCGCCCAGGAGAAATTCAGCGTCACGCCTGACCTCGCCACCTTCGGCAAGGGCATGGCCAACGGCTATCCGCTTTCCGCCGTTGCCGGGCGGGCTGATGTGATGCGCCTGATGGAGGAAATTTTCTATTCCTTCACCTTCGGCGGCGAGACGCTCTCGCTGGCGGCGGCCAAGGCCACCATGCTGAAGCTGCGCCGCGAGGATGCCTGCGGGCATTACCAGCGCCAGGGCAGCCGACTGATGCGCGACGTGGATGCGCTGATCGCGCGTCACGGTTTGGGCCAGGTGCTGCGCCAGGCCGGCGATCCTTCCTGGTCGTTCCTGATCATCGGTGATGCGCCGGCCTATTCGCAATGGGAGATCAAGACGCTGTTCCTGCAGGAAGTGTTCGCGCGCGGCATTCTCACGCTCGGCACGCATAATCTCTCGCTCAGCCACAGCGATGCCGATATCGCCCGGCTGCTGAAGGTTTATGACGAGGTCTTCGCTATTCTGGCCGATGTGCTGCAGAACCGCTCGCTGAAGCAATATCTGCGCTGCGCCGTGCTGCAGCCGCTGTTCAAGGTGCGGTAAGCAGCCATGCGCGTGATCGTGCGGGCGGATGCGGACCAGCGGATCGGCGGCGGCCATGTCATGCGCTGCGCCGTGCTGGGCCTGGCCTTGCGCGGGCAGGGCGCAGACGTGGCTTTCGCCATCCGCGATCCGGCGCCCGAAACCCGCGCCCTGCTGGAAACCTGGAACTTTCCGGTGCTCGCCCTGCCGGCGCAGGCCCTGCCGGAGCAGCCGGTGGAGCAGCTCTGGCCCGAGCCGCTGATGCTGCGCGATGCAGAAGACACCGCTCGTTTGGCCGCAGAGGCCGATGCCATCGTGGTGGATCATTACGGCTTGGGCGCCGCGTGGCACCGGGCTATGCGCGGCGAGCGCCGGCTGGTGCTGGCGCTGGATGACATGGCCGACCGCGCAGTGGATGCCGATCTGCTGCTCTATCCTGGCCTGAGTGCTTCGGCTCAGGCCTATGCCGGCCTGGTGCCGGTGCGCTGCGGCCTACTGCTAGGTCCGCGCTATGCCCTGTTGCGGCCGCAATTCGCGGCGGACAAGGGGGCGGCTGCGCAGGGTAAGGCGGCGCTGCGCCGGCTGCTGGTCTGCTGCGGCAGCGGCGATCATGGCAACATCACCGCGCGCCTCATCGAGGGCGTTCTCCAGGCCGGGCTGCCCGGGCTTGTGCATGTTGACGTGGTGCTGGGCGGGCTCAATCCCCATGCAGATGCGCTGCAACGCCGCTTCGGCGCCGAGCCGCGTTTGCATTTCCACCATGCGGTGGAGGATATGGCGGCATTGATGCGCGCGGCCGATCTGTTCCTGGGTGCCGGCGGCGGCATGACCTGGGAACGCTGCGCCGCTGGCCTGCCTGGCATTGTGGTAGCCTTGGCGCCAAATCAGCGGCCGCTAAGCGAGGCGATGGCTGCGCGCGGCATAGATGCCTATCTGGGCGATGGCGCAGCGTTGACGCCAGCCAAGGTGGCCGAGGCGTTGCGGCAGGCAACCCCGGCCAGTGCTGAAGCGGTGGCGGCGATGCATGCCCTGTGCGACGGCCAAGGCGCCGCCCGCGTGGCACGGCGGCTGTGTCTTGGCCGGCTTGGCCTGCGCGCTGCGGTCGCCGAGGATGGCGAAGCCTTGTTAAACTGGCGCAATGCGCCCTTCGTGCGGCGCTTTTCCGGCGATGGCGCCGAGATCCCCCGCGCTGATCATGAGAAATGGCTGGCGGCGACTTTGGCCAACCCGGCGCGCCATCTGCTGATCGGCGAATGCCGTGGTGCCGATGCCGCGCCTCAGCCCGTGGGTGTGCTGCGGTATGACCGCATTGAGGATGGCGCCGAGATTTCCGTCTATCTGGTGCCTGGCCTGGATGGCTTGGCACTGGGCGCCGACCTGATCCGGCTCGGCGACTATTGGCTGCATAAAACCATGCCAGCGGCGCGGCGGGTGCGCGCGCGCATCCACCCGGAGAACCAGGCATCGATACAGGCTTTCCGCCGGGCCGGCTATGTGGCCATAGCGGATCATTACGAGAGGAGGCTGGGGCCGCCATGACCTTTGCTATTGCAGACCGCGGTGTTGGCCTCGAACACGAGCCCTTCATCGTCGCAGAGTTATCGGGCAACCATAACCAGTCGCTGGACCGCGCGCTGGCCCTGGTGCAGGAAGCGGCCGATGCCGGCGCCCATGCGGTGAAGCTGCAAACCTACACCGCCGATACCATGACGCTGGATTGCGACGAAGGCCACTTCGTGATCCGCGATCCGAAAAGCCTGTGGCATGGCCGCCGGCTCTACGATCTCTATGCCGAGGCGCATACGCCTTGGGAATGGCATGCGCCGATCTTCGAGAAGGCACGCAATCTGGGCCTGATCCCGTTCAGCGCGCCGTTTGATGAAACCGCCGTGCGCTTCCTCGAAACCCTGAATGTGCCCTGCTACAAGATCGCCTCATTCGAGATCACCGACCAACCGTTGCTGCGCTGCGTGGGCGCCACTGGCAAGCCGGTGATTGTTTCCACCGGCATGGCTTCGCTGGCAGAGATCGAGGCGGCGGTGGCAGTGCTGCGCCAGGCCGGCTGCCGCGATATCCTGCTACTGAAATGCACCAGCACCTATCCGGCCTCGCCGCTGGAAAGTAACCTCCGCACCATTCCGCATCTGCGTGCCCTGTTCGGCTGCGAGGTTGGGCTCTCTGATCACACCATGGGCACCGGCGTATCGGTGGCCGCCGTGGCCTTCGGGGCTTCGCTGATCGAAAAGCATTTTACCCTGCGCCGTGCCGATGGCGGCGTTGATTCCGCCTTCTCGCTCGAGCCGGAAGAGCTGCGCGCGCTGGTCGAGGAATCGCGCCGCGCTTGGCAATCGCTAGGCGGCGTGGTTTTCGGCGGCACCGAGGGCGAGCAGAAATCCAAGCAGTTCCGTCGCTCGCTGCATGCCAGCCGCGACATCGCCGCCGGTGAGGCGCTGGGGCCGCATAATGTGCGCATCGTGCGCCCGGGCAGCGGCCTGGAGCCGAAGCATTACGATGCGGTGGTGGGCCGCTTGGCCCGGGTGCCGATCCGCTTTGGCACGCCCCTGGTCTGGGATCTGCTGCAGGCGCGGGAGCCGGAATAGCCATGCACACGCCCATGGCGCTTGTCCGCCACTTTGCCGCCATCGGCCATGCCGTGCTATGGATGCTGCGGCATCATGACCTGCGCACCTTCTGCCGCCTCATGCTGGATCATGTGGAGGCGCGCTGGCGCGCCATCCTGGCCCTGCCGCATTACCGGCGCCTGAGCAAGGCCGAATTGCTAGCGCGCAAGACCTCACGCCGCGTCTTCCTGTTCGGCAGCGGCTATTCGCTCAACAGCATTCCTGATGCGGAATGGCAAAGCTTCCAGCAGGATGACAGCATCGGCTTCAGTGGTTCGATCTACCTGCGCAAGCTGCCGCTGACCTATCTGCTGCTGCGCGCCTGGACCGAAACTTCGGCCGGCTCGCTGGCCTGGAAGCAGGATGCTGCCGATGTGCTGGGGGCGATCGAGGATAATCCCTATCTGAACGACACTGCCTTCGTGCTGCCCAAGGGCTTCACCTCGATCTTCACCAACCGGCTCACCGGCCACCGGCTGTGGAACCCGCGCCACCCGATCTATTATTTCCTTTCCGACAAGGTGTCGCGCCTGCCGCATCGCGATCTCGATGGCGGCTTGGTACATGGCCTTTCCACGCTCTGCTCGGCGATCAGCCTGGCGGTGGCCTTGGGCTACGACGATATCGTGCTGGTGGGCATTGATCTTTACGACAGCCGCTACTTCTGGCTGCCCGAGGACAAGACCATGGGCTGGTCTGAAACCGAGCAGAAACTGGTGCCTAGCAGCCATACTGTGCGCGGCGCCGAGGTGACGGCGGTGCATAATACGGTGAATAACGGCATTGTCCGCTTTGTTGCCGACTGGCATCGCCATCTGGCGGACTCGCACGGAGTCCGCTTTTCCGTGTATAATCCCAAATCGCTGCTGGCTGGAGCGATCCCGGTTTTCTCGTGGGAGTAGCCCGACAATGACTACCTATTTTCAGGAACGCTTCGAGAAATTCTCGGTCGCGGCGAAAACGCCGATCGCGCCGTTCCCAAAGAACAGCCTGATTGAGGTGACCAACGCCTGCAATCATGCCTGCGTGTTCTGTCACAACCCCTTCATGCATCGCAAGGCCGGCATCCTGGATGAGTCGGTGTTCGAGCGCTTCGTCACCGAAGCCTGCGAGCTGGGCCTGGAGGAAGTGGGCCTGTATTCCACCGGCGAGCCTTTCCTGGTGAAGTCGCTGGAGCGTTTCGTCGCCATCGCCAAGCAGGCCGGCGCGCGGCGCATCTATGTCACCACCAACGGCGCCATGGCCAGCCTGGAGCGCGTGCAGCTTGCGGTGGCCAACGGCCTCAGCAGCATCAAATTCTCCATCAATGCCGGCACCCGCGAATCCTATGCCATGATCCATGGCCGTGATGAATTCGAACTGGTGCTGGAAAATGTGCGCAAGATCGATGCCTGGCGCAAGGCCAGCGGCGCGCAGTTGCAGATGCTGGGCTCGTTCATCTACACCTCGGCCACCAAGCATGAGATCGACGCACACCGCGCCACCTTCTCGCCCTATCTTGAAGACGTGATGTATCTGGAAGCGAAATCCCAGGGGGGGCGCACTGAAGGCAATATCCAGGGCATTGTCGATACCCATCCCGAACATCCCGATCTGGCCGATGTGGCCCCCTGCGAGATGCTGTGGAACCGCCTGCATCTTACCTGCGAAGGCTATCTCACCGCTTGCTGCGTCGATTACGAGCATGATCTGACCTATGCCGATTTCAGCCAGGCTGGCGGCAGCCTGAAGGAATTGTGGAACAGCGAGAAGATCGCCGATCTGCGCCGGCGCCATATCGAGAAGCGCTTCGAGGGCACTATCTGCAGCAATTGCCTGCTGGGCGGCAAAGAACCCTATGAGCCAATCTCGGATCTACGCGGCCGCTTTGGCCGCAAGGGCAAGTATCAAGACGACACCATGGCCCGCATCAAGCAGGCCGAAGACCTGGTGCGGACGCGGCGCGGCAACGAGCCCGCGTAATCCGGCCCCACCCTGCAGCAGCCTGAGGTTTCCATGCGTTATCCCGATCTTCGCCCCGCCATCGCGGCCTATAAGGATGGCCGCAATGTGATGGAGACCCTGCGCGCTCTGCTCGGCGTGGTGGGCAACAACGATGATATCGTGGAGATCGCCTATGATCTCCAGGCCGGCTCTTACAGCAGCTACACCGAAGCCAATCAGGATTACTGGCGCGCCTATAGTGCTGAGATCGCCGCCATCCTGCGCGAGGTTGCCAAGCCCGGCGACCGCATCCTGGATGCCGGCAGCGGCGAGATGACCACACTCTCCGGCGTAGCTGCCGCCGGCCTGCCGGCCGATATAGCCTTGTTTGCCTGCGATATCAGCTATAGCCGCATCAAGGTTGGCCTCGATTTCACCCGCCGCCACATGCCTGCAGCGGCTCTGGCCGGACTGCAGGCTTTCGCCGGCAATCTGTTCCGCCTGCCATTCCAGAATGCCGCACTGGATATCGTGTGCACCGCCCATGCGCTGGAGCCCAATGGCGGCAAGGAGCGCGAGGCGGTGGCCGAGCTGCTGCGCATCTCCCGCGGCTATGTGGTGCTGTTCGAGCCTTCCTACGAGTTGAACACCGACGAGGGCCGTGAGCGCATGGACCGGCTAGGCTATATCCGCGACCTGCCGGGCGCCATTGCCGCCGCCGGCGGCGTGCTGGAAGCGGTGCGGCCGCTGCGCACGGTGTCGAACCCGCTCAATCCCCCCCATGCCTATATCTGCCGCCGCGCCGTGCCTGTGGCCGAGGCGCGGCCCGCCGAACCCTGGGCTTGCCCCAACAGCCTGCTGCCCATGACCCGGCGCGCCGATTGCTTTTTCAGCGCCGCCTCGCGCTTGGCCTATCCGGTGATCGACGGTGTGCCGGTGCTGCGCGCCGAGCAGGCCATTCTGGCGAGCGCGCTGGATTGATGCGATCAGGCCCGCGGCGCCGCCTATGATTCCTGCGGCAGAGATCAGCGGCGATGGTCGCATGACTCCGGCCAACCGGCTGCGCTATCTGTTGCGCAATGCTGGTCGCATGCTGCGTTCGCCACGCGCAGTCTTCGCCGCCACGCCCTATCCGGCCACCCGGCAGGCTTCCACACCGCCGCTGGTCTCGCCGGGCCGCGCCGCCACCGAGGCCTTCCTGCGCCGTGAATTGCCCAGGCTGCTGCCGCCGCGCGGCGACATGCGCATCCTGGATATCGGCTGCGGCGCCGGTGGCATGGCCAGTCTGCTGCACGATCTCGGCTATGGCGGCGCCTATATCGGCCTGGATATTGATGATCGCTTCGATCGCAGCCCGCTGCCGGGATTGCACAAGCAGCTTTGTCTTGGCGATGCCCATACCTATGCGCCGGAACAGGGCTTCGACCTGATCATCTCGATGTCGGCGCTGGAGCATATCCCTGATGACGCGGCTTTGCTGCGCAAGACCTTGAGCTGGATGAAGCCTGGGGGTCTGCAAGTGCATATCGTGCCCAGCGCCTGGGCCTTGCCGGCCTATCTCTGGCATGGCTTCCGGCAATATGCGCTGGCCACGCTGGGCGAGCGCTTTCCGGTTGACCGGCTGCGGGTGTACACGCTCGGCGGCCTGTTCAGTTTCTGGCTGCATGTCTTGTTCATCACGCTGCCTGAATTGCTGCTGCGCCTGCGCCTGCGCCAGCATCTGCCCGGGCTGTACCGGCGCTTGCTGGATGGCGCCATGGCGCTGGACCGCCATGCCCTGTGCTGCGGCACCTTCCATGTGGCGGTTGTTACTGAGGCCAGGGCGCTATGAGCGCTGCCAAGTGCCTGCGCATCGGCCTGTTCGTGCCGACGCCCTATCGCGATTACAACCGGGTGCAGTCGGCGATCTGGATTCGCGCTCTGCAGATGATCGAGCCGTTGCGCGCGCAGGGCCATCAGGTGTATCTCAATAACCCGCTGCTGCGCTATGATGTGGCTATCTATCATCGCGGCATGATGCGCAAGTCCCTGGTGTTCATGCATCTGCTGCGACGTATCGCCAAGCGCGTCTATTGGGATACCTGCGTCGACTATTTCGATGAGCATGAGGCGTCCAGCGCCTTGCAGGTGCGCTGCTCGCGCGCCATAGCCGCGCTGGCCGATGGTGTCTGCGTGCCCAGCGAAGGCATCGCCGTGGGCGCCCGGCGCTATAGCCGCAATGTCTTCGTGATGCCCGATCCGATCGACCTGGCGCATTTCGCGCCCGCGCGCCAAGGTGTCAATCTCGATCAGCCGGTGATAGGCTGGTCCGGCGTGGCGGTGAAGGCCGGCTTCCTGAATCAGCATGCCGCTTTCCTGGATGGCCGCTGCCGCGTGATTTGCGAGCGGCCGCCGAAGCTCGATTTCGCCTATGACTTTGTGTCCTGGCGCCATGCCAGTTTCCCTGAGGAATTGCGGCGCTGCGATCTCGGCTTCCTGCCGCGCGCGCTGGATACCAGCTACACGGTAAACAATTCCTCTTTTAAGGCTCTGGTCTTTGCCGCCCTGGGCATACCGATTATCGCCAATGCTTTGCCGTCCTACCGCGCCATGGCGCAGTATTATCCAGCCATCGCCTTCCTGGAGGATTTCGGCGGCGACACGGCGGACGCCTTGATCTGGCTGAAGACCCGCAATGCCGATCCCACCCAGGTACGCGCCGCCTATGATAAGGCGCTCTGGGCGCGCCGCCTTGCTCATTGGGTGGCGGCATGACACTGCCGAAATGCCATATCCTGTTCCAGTTCCGGGAAGGCCCCTGGGGCGGTAGCAACCAGTTCCTCACCGGTCTGCGCGATCGCTGGCAGGCCGGCGGCTGCTGGGCGCAACGCCCGGAACAGGCCGATGTGATCCTGTTCGACAGCTTCAACGAGGCCCAGGAGGTGATCGCCTGGAAGCGGCGACTGCCTGATGTGCCATTCGTGCACCGCATCGACGGGCCGATATCGATCTATCGCGGCGCCGACCGCCATCTTGACCGCCTGATCCATGCCATGAGCGCCGAGATCGCAGATGGCGTGGTGTTTCAAAGCCAGTATAGCCGGCAGCAGAATCTGGCGCTCGGCATGGCGCCGCCGCCCTTGGCGCAAGTGATCGTGAATGCCGCCCAGGATAAGCATTTCTCGCCCGCTGCCGCGCCGCCCGCGCCCGATGGCCGCATCCGCATCATCGCCTCAAGCTGGTCGGCGCATTGGAACAAGGGCTTCGATGTCTACAGCTACCTCGATCAGCACCTGGATTTCAGCCGCTACGCCATGACCTTCGTGGGTAACAGCCCATTGCGCTTCAAGCATATCACTCAGCTGCCGCCGCAGGATCGCGCCGGCCTGGCAGCGCTGCTGCGGCAGCATGACATCTTCCTCACCGCTAGCCGCAGCGATCCCTGTTCCAACTCGGTGCTGGAGGCGCTGGCCTGCGGCCTGCCGGTGGCGGCGCTGAATAGCGGCGGCCATCCCGAACTGGTGGGTGAGGGCGGCCGGCTGTTCGATGGCGTGGATAATGTGCTGGCCTGTATCGATGCCGTGGCGGCGGCGCGCGGGCCATTGGCTGCGGCGATTCCGCACCGCAGGCTGGAAAGCGTGGCGCAGGCCTATGCCGGTTTCTGCCACGACGTGCTGGCGGCGGCCAGGCCGGCCAAGCGCTTGCGGCCCGGTGGTGTGGCGCGGCTGCAGGGCTGGCTGGCCTGGCGGCGCCTGCATCTGGGTATCGACCAGCTGCAACGCTGGAAGGGAGCGCGCGATGCAGCAGCATGATCCGCTGATCAAGCGTCTGCAGCGTGCCGCCTACCGCCTAGCCTGCGGCAGCGTGGTGGCGGCCAATATGCTGCTGCCGCGCCGCGCCGATCTGGCGGTGCATTATGGCGGCGCGCGGGTGGGCAATATCGGCGGACCGCTGGTGAAGGTGCGGCGCCTGAGCGCGCATTTCCCCGATACCCGCTTTGGTTTTTCGGCGGCCTACCTGCTCAGCAACGCGCCTTATCTGCCAGATTGGGCACTGAGCCTGCTCAAGGCGCGGGGCGTGCCCATCGTCTATAACCAGAATGGCCTATTCTATCCGGCCTGGTTCGAGGGTAATTGGCGCGCGGAGAATGCGCGTATGGCCATCGGCTACCATGCCGCCGATTGGGTTTTCTATCAGAGTGACTTCTGCCGCCGCTCGTCGGATCGCTTCCTGGGGCCGCGCCAGGGCGCTGGCGAAGTGCTCTACAATGCCGTGGATACCAGCATCTACACACCACTGGAGCAGACTGAGCCGCGCCCGGCTTTCACCTTTCTGATCACCGGCAAGATCGGCGACCATCTGGCTTATCGCCTGACCAATGCCATTGGCGGCTTGGCTCATGCCCGTGCCGCCGGGCTGGATGCACGGCTGGTCATCGCCGGCTGGGTGGAGACGGGTGCGTTGGCGGCGGCCACCAGGCTTGCGGAAGAGTTGGGCCTGACTTCAGTGGTCCGTTTCACGGGCGCTTACACCCAGGAGGCGGCACCAGCGATTTATCGTGCCGCCGATGCCTATATCATGACCAAGCATAACGATCCTTGCCCGAACACGGTGCTGGAAGCCCTGGCCAGCGGCTTGCCGGTGCTTTATTCCGCCACGGGCGGTGTGCCGGAACTGGTGGGTGAGGCGGCTGGCGTGGCGCTGGCCTGCGCGGAGGATTTCGAGCGCGTGGTGTTTCCCGAGGATGCGGCGGTGGGGGCAGGTATGCTGCGCATCGCAGAAGGCCGCAGCAGTATGGCCCTGGCTGCGCGCCAGCGCGCCGTAGCGCGGTTCGATATCCAGCCCTGGATCGAACGCCACCGCGAGGTCTTCCTGCGGCTTCTGGCCGGGCAGTCGCCTGCCAGGCCGAAGGGTGGCGCATGACGGCGCAGCTGGTCTCCGTGGTGGTGCCGTGTTTCAACACCCATCGCACCATCAACCGCACCATCGATAGCCTGCGGCGGCAAAGCCATGCGCCGCTGGAAATCATTGTGGTGGATGATGGCTCCACCGATCCCGACACCATCGCCTGCCTGGATGCGCTTGGCCCCGATGTGCGGCTGATCCGCCAGGCCAATCGCGGACTGGCCGGGGCACGCAATGCCGGTTTTGAGGCAGCGCGCGGGGATTTCATCCTGCCGCTTGATGCCGATGACTGGCTGGAGCCGGATGCGGTTGCGGCGCTGCTGGCGGCCCTGATCGCGAATCCCCAGGCCGGCTTCGCCTTCTGCCATCTGCAGCTTGAAGGCGAGGCCGCGGGTGTGCTGGCCAAGCATTTCAATTTCTTCGAACAGCTTTTCCTTAATCAGCTGCCCTATTGCCTGCTGCAGCGCCGCGCCGATTGGCAGCGCGCGGGCGGCTATGACGAAAGCATGCGGCGCGGCTACGAGGATTGGGAATACAATATCCGCCTGGCCGCGTTGGCCGGCGGGGGCATCGTGGTGCCGCGCCCGCTGTTTCACTATCAGGTCGCCAGCACCGGCATGCTGCTGAGCATTTCAAACAATCTGCACGGCGAACTCTGGGCCTTCATCCGCGCCAAGCAGGCAGCGCTCTACCGGCCGGGCCGTTTGATTGCGCTGTGGTGGCAGTGGCGGCAACGGCCATCGGCCTACCCGCTATGGCTGTATTTTGCCTGGCTCACTCTGGCCGGATGCTTGCCCATGCGCGTGTTTAACTACATCTTCTCGCGGTTGCGCCGTGTCTCTCAGGCCAACAGGACCACTCGGCGCAATCGTCGGCTGGACCCCAAGGGCGGCTGAAAGCGAATACCTGCAGGATTGTGAACTCTCTTGATGGCCTCTGATACTTATCGTTTCTCGATTCCCAGCACGATCCTGCTGCTTGCACTCGCCATCCTGCCGGTGGCTTTCTTGGCACCGAAGGGCCTCGCGCCGCTCGCCGCTTTGGCCGGGCTGCTCAGCCTGGGCCAGCTTTTTGGCCGGGTGCGCTATGTCCGCTTCTTCACGCTAGGGTCCACCCACATCATCTTTGGCATCGTCGCCCTGGCTGGCGCGAGCACGCTGTGGTCGCTCAGCCCGGCAGCATCGATAGAAACATTCAGGGGCATTGCGACAGTGGCGATGATGGGCTGCGCCTTGCTCGCTGCCGCCCAGCTCGCGCCCTTGCCCGGACCGGATCAGCGGACAGTCTGGCGCCGGCTGGGCTTTTTGCTGCTCCTCTCGGCCTTGCTGCTCACCGCTTATCTGATTGTCGATTACATCAGCGGCGGCGCGCCCAACCGGCTCTGGCGCGCGCTGATCCCGGCCATCGCGCCCTGGCATCCCAATCTGGCCATTCGCGCCATTGTCGCGCTGGTGCTGCTGTTCTGGACCCTGCTGCATTTCCTCGATGGCCAGGAAGCGGCCGGGCACCGCGTCTGGCGGTGGCGCGCGGTTTTGCTGGCTGGCACGCTGATCCTCATCGCCTTGTCGCCGCAGCTTTCAGCCCGCATCGCTCTTGTGGTGGGCCTGATCGCCTATGCCATCGGGCGCTGGGCGCCGCCGCGCGCCACCTTGCTGCTGCTGCTGGGGATGGCGCTGTTCGTGCTCGGACTGCCCTTCATCATTCACTTCTGGCTCGATCCGGCCGGCTTTGGCGCCCAGCTCAATCAGCCGCGCTACTATTCCGGCATGCACCGGCTGTATATCTGGCAGTTCGTGGCCGAGCGGGTGATGGAGCAGCCATGGCTCGGCTGGGGGCTGGATAGCGCGCGAGTGATTCCCGGCGGAGATCGCGTATTGTCGGGCGGCGGCGAAGTGCTGCCGATGCACCCGCATAACGGCTTCCTGCATTACTGGCTGGAATTCGGCCTGCTGGGCGGCGGCGCCGTGGCGCTGTCGTTGGCCTATATCGGCTATCGCCTGAGCCGACCCACATTGACGCCGGCGGCGCGCGCGGCCTGTTTCGGCTATACGGCGGCGGGTTTCACCTTCGCCTTCCTGTCATTCAACAATTGGCATAATTGGTGGATCGGGCTGATCATGCTCAGCTTGGCCGTGCTGATCATGACGGTGCGGATGGCTAGGCCGCCGGCTTGAGGCGTTAAGCCTTGGCCTGCCACTGCTTCGCTAGATAGGCCCAGGCATGGCCGATCATGATTTCCAGGCCGGGATATTGCGGCCGCCAGTGCAGCAGCTCCATTGCCTTGGCATTGCCCGCCACCAGCACCGCCGGATCGCCGGCGCGACGCGGGCTTAGCAGCCGCTCGATGTGGCGGCCGGTGACCGCTTCGACGGCATCCACCACCTGCTTCACCGAATAGCCCGAGGCGGTGCCGAGGTTGAAATCCTGCAGGCCACTGAAGCCGCCGAGATAGCCCAGCGCCAGGATATGGGCGTGGGCCAGATCCATCACATGCACATAGTCGCGAATGCAGGTGCCATCGGGCGTCGGATAATCCGTGCCGAATATACGCACATACGGCAGCCGGCCGGCCGCAGCCTGCAACACCACCGGAATGAGGTGGGTTTCCGGTTCGTGATCCTCGCCAATCAGGCCATCGGGATGCGCCCCGGCGGCATTGAAGTAGCGCAGCATCACCGCATCCAGCATGCCGGTATGCACCATGTCACTGATCAGGCCCTCCGCCGCCAGCTTGCTGCGGCCATAGGGATTGGTCGGGTGTTTGGCGTCGGTTTCCTGGATTGGCACCCGGGCCGGATTGCCAAACACCGCAGCAGTGGAGGAGAAGACCAGCTTGCGCACGCCATGCTGGGCCATGGCGCGCAGCAAATTCAGCGTGCCACTAAGGTTGTTGTCGTAGAAATCCAGAGGATTGGCGACCGACAGGCCGGCCTCGATGGAGGCGGCGAAATGCACGACGGCGTCAAAGCGGTGACGTGTGAAAGCGGTAAGAATGCTCTCTGGCTCGCGCAGATCGCCGCGAATAAACTCAAAGCCCATGGCGGCTTTCGCGGTGCCGTTGGATAGATTGTCAAAGACAATCACCTTGTAGCCGGCGGCGCGCAGCAGATGGCAGGTATGGGAGCCAATAAAACCGGCTCCACCAGTTACCAAAATGGTCTGCACGGCGCGTCCTTCCCCTTCTTTGCTGCGTTAACACAGCTGCCGCGCCGCAAAAGTCGGCCGGGCAGGGCGGGTGATGATGAGGCGTGCGGCAGGCATGAATTGCCCCCTGCCGAAGCTAGGGGAAGCTCGGCTGCCCAACATCCCTGCCCCGCCCGCGCTGGCCCGCACCATAGCCAAGAGCCGGCAGGCCGGCAAGGCGCCATGGGCGCGCCCCGGCAGCCCGGACCTGAGGATTAACTTGTTGGGAATAATGTGCTTTCAGGGATATTTTAAGCTTGGTGGCGGTGCTGGCTCCATGGCATTCTGGCAGCCTATAGGTAGAAAACATATTGGGGAAACATCTCATGCGTGAAGCTTTGTGGCGCGGCATCCTGGCCGTGTTGCTGCTGTTTGTCGTGGCGTCTGTGCAGGCCGAGCCGATTCCGCCGGGTGATGGCTATCAGGTGCTGCGTGTGGGCGATGTCAGCATCGAGATCTTCACCTACAAGCCGGCCAATTATGCCGGCGGGCCGCTGCTCATGGTGTTCCATGGTGTGGATCGCAACCCCGATGATTATCGCGATGCCGCCAAGGTGATCGGCGACCGCCAGGGCATGGTGGTGGCGGCGCCGATGTTCGACAAGAGCCGCTTCCCCAGCAGCCTGTATCAGTCTGGCGGCGTGGCCAATAAAAACGCGCTGCAGCCGCAGGAGAAATGGACCGTCACCCTGGCGGTAAACATCACCGAGGCGGTGCGGCGCGAGGAAGGCAAGCCAAGCTTGCCCTATTACATGATCGGCCATTCCGCCGGCGGGCAGTTTCTTTCAAGGCTTGCCGCCATGGCGCCCAATCAGGCCAGCCGCATCATCTTCGCCAATCCATCGTCTTATGTTTTCGCCACCCAGACAGAGGCCTTTCCCTTCGGCCTGGGCGGCGCCACGGCGAAGCTGGCCGATGATGCCTTTATGCAGCGCTACCTGAAGGCGCCGATCACGGTGTATCTCGGCAAGGCCGATACCGGCGACCATAACCGCGACGACAGCGCCGAAGCCACGCGCCAGGGCGCCAACCGCTACGAGCGCGGCAAGAACTTCTTCCAGCAAGGCGAGGCCCTGGCAAAGCAGAAGGGCTGGGATTTCGGCTGGCGTTTGGTGGAGGTCGATGATGTCGGCCACAGCAGCAAGCGCATGTTCGCCTCGCGCAAGTTGCAGGAAGCGCTGCGGTGATGTTGCCGCCGATGCTTCGGGCTTTGCTCGCGGCGCTGTGTTTGCTGCTTGCGGCACCCGTGCAAGCGCAAGCCCTAACAGAAGGCATCCATTACGAATTCAAACCATCGCAGTTTCTTGGCCACGACAAGAAGGTGGAGTTGATCGGCCCGGAAAAAGCCAAGGGCCTGGTGATCTGGACTCACGGCCGGGGCGACGACGATCCTGGCGACAAGGCGCCGACATTGGCACTGTATTTCGCCAAGCGCGGCTGGGATGTCTATACCCTCTATCGCTATCGGGGCCATGATACCAACACCAGCGGCTACCAGATGCTGGCTCTGGCAATCGAGAAGGCCAAGGCGCTGGGCTATCAGCGGATCGTGCCGATGGGCGAATCAGCCGGTGCCTATGCGTCGCTGGAGGCCGTGCGTAACCGCACTGATATTTTTGCCATCGTGGCGCTGGCGCCGGCTGGCTTCGGCAGTGCCAAAGGCAAGGGTGCCAATAGCGGCTGGCGGCAGAATGACAGCGCCATGCGGCCGATGTGGGAAAAGACTGCCGGCACCACCAGCCGCATCGTGGCGGCCTATTTTGCGGGCGATGAATTCTTTGAGAGTGAGCAGCCCAATGTACGCGGCCCGTGGTTGCAGCAAACGCTCACGCAGCTCGGTGTTGCCAATTATGTCATCGACCAGCCGGCCCACCCAATGCTTACCGGGCATAATGCCGGCGCCACCTATGCTTTTGGCATGCGCTATGGGCCCTGCGTCTACATCTTCATCGAGACCGGCGTGGCGCCGCCTTGCGAGGACAATGACCCGGCTGCACTGGCGACCTTCAGTATCGTGGCGCCACCGCGACTATCGATATTGCCGGGCGCATCGGCAGCACCACAGCTTGGGCTCTGGTTCGGTGCCACGCCAGAGGGTCGGATGCGGGCACTGGCGGTTGAAAGCATCGATGACAAGGTTGCGAAGGTAAAATTCATCCTCGGGCATGGGGTTGATCCGGCCGACCCGACAGGGGGTGCGATTACTCAATCGCTGACGCTTACGGTTGGAAGCAATGCACTCAGCTATGAAACGCAGCAGGTGAAATATGACTTCCGCCTGCAGAAAGACGGCCAGCTGCTGGTAGAGCGCATCTTGAAGGCCATCGGGCCAATACCAAAAACCTTCACCCTGCGCCGCCTGGATTGAGCGGCCTAGCTCCTGCTCGAGGGCGACCGGGTTAACCTTTCGGCGCGATCCGATCTCGGCAATAGCCGCCACACGCGCTCGGTGCTTAGCGTCGCTGCTTGGCGCGCGGAACGTCTAATATCGGGTTGTGGCGGCGGGCTGGCTTTTCGCGCCGCTAGCAGGAATAATGCCTGTATCCTTAAGGGCCTGTATCCTCAAGGGGATGGGTGGGATGAGGCGTGAGCGAAGCAACCGGAGAGCAGATATCGGCGGGCGGGCCGAGAATGGCAATGCCGACCATGGCAATGCCGGCGCCTGACGCGCGCGTCCCGCTGCAGGTCGCCAGCGCCCCAGGCTCGGCGCTGCTGTCGCGGCCCAGCCTGCGCCACGGCATTGGCTTCCGGCTGCTGGCGCTGATCCTGCTGTTCAGCTCGGTCGTCACCCTGCTGGCCACGGCTGTCCAGCTCTATCTCGACTACCGCAATGATGTGCGCGATATCGAAATCCGCTTCGAGGAAGTGCGCCGCAGCAACCTTGGCAGCATCGCCGCCAGCCTGTGGCGCCTGGAGACCGGGCAATTGCAATTGCAGCTTGATGGCATCCTGCGGCTGCCTGACATGCAGGCGCTGGAACTGAGCGAGATTGCCGGCGATGGCAGCCGCAAGGTGGTAGTGGCCGTGGGCCAGCGCTTGGCCGCCCCGCAGATCGCCGAGGATATCCCGGTGCAGTATGTTGATCGCGGCCAGGAACGCCTGATTGGCATGCTCTATGTGGAAGCAACCTTGAGCGGCGTCTATCGCCGCCTGGCTGATAAAGCCCTGGTGATCCTGCTGAGCCAGGGCATCAAGACCTTCCTGGTCTCGCTCTTCATCCTCTATATCGTGCACCGCATGGTCACCCGCCATCTCACCGAAGTGGCGCGTTTCATGGGTGATTTCCAATTGCATCAGCCCGGCCCGCCGCTGGCGCTGGATCGCCGCCAGCCGGCCCAGGCCGATGAATTCGACAGCATGGTGTCGCGCTTCAATGCCATGTGCGAGGATTTGCGCCAGGCTTACGATAATCTGCAGGAAGCGTATGAAGAGCTGGAGCTGGATATCGTGGCCCGGCGTGCCGCCGAGGCCGAGGTCAAGCGCTTGAACGCGGTGCTGGAACAGCGCGTGCGCCAGCGCACGGCCGAGCTTGAGGCGGCGAATCAGGAACTGGCCGCTTTCAGCTATTCCGTTTCGCACGATCTGCGCGCGCCGCTGCGCCGCATCGAGGGCTTCAACCGCATCCTGGTGGAGGAGTGCGGCCCGGCGCTAGAAGGGCGCGGCGTGCACTACCTTACCCGCATCACCAACAGCACCCGCGACATGGCGGAGATGATCGACAGCTTCCTGCGGCTCTCACGCGCCACCCGGGGCACGCTCAGCATCGAGCAGGTGAACCTGTCGCGCCAAGCCACCCTGGTGCTGGAGCGGCTGGCTGAGAAGGAGCCAGAGCGCAAGGTTGCCGTGGAGGGGATGCCAGGGCTGGAGGTGGATGGCGATCAACGCCTGCTGCAAGTGGCGTTGGAGAATCTGCTCGACAATGCCTGGAAATATTCCCGCCCAACGGCCCAGGCACGCGTCAGCTTCACCGCCGCCAATCAGGATGGCCGCCTGGTCTATACCGGGCGCGACAACGGCACCGGTTTCGACATGACGCATGCTGCAAAGCTTTTCGTGCCGTTCAACCGCCTGCACCGCACTGAGGAATTCGAGGGCTCTGGTATTGGTCTGGCGACCATCCAGCGCATCATTGCCCGCCATGGCGGGCGTATCTGGGCGGAGAGCGAACCGGAACGCGGCGCCGCGTTCCATTTCACCTTATGGGAGACGGAGGGCGACCGATGACCGATCAGACCATCCTGCTCGTGGAAGATAACGAAGACGATGTGGAACTGGCCCTGCACGCGCTGCATCGTGGCCGGGTTCCCAGCCGTGTTGTCACGGTGCCTAACGGTGAGCGCGCGCTCGACTATCTGTTCCGCACCGGCCCCTATGCCGACCGCGATCCGGATGAGATGCCGGCCCTGGTATTGCTCGATATCAAGCTGCCCGGGATCAGCGGCTTCGACGTGCTGCGCCATCTGCGTGGCGACCGCGATACCCGAACCATTCCCGCCGTCATGCTCACCGCGTCGGAAGACGAAAGCGATGTGGTGAAATGCTACGAACTTGGTGCCAACAGCTATATCTGCAAGCCCCTGGATCTCGCGCATTTCAGCGCCGTGGTGGATGAGATCGGGCTGCATTGGCTGACCGCCAATCGGCCGCCCGCGGTTTGATGGCGGGATTTATTCATGCAAGCCCTGACTTTGTTCATGGAAGCGGCGGCCCGATGAAACTGCCATTGTCTCTGCTGCTGGTGGAGGATTCCGAGGACGACGCCGAGCTGATCGTGATGGAACTGGTGCGCGGCGGCTTCTCGACCAGCTTGCGGCGGGTGGAGACGGCGGCGGCGATGCGCGAGGCGCTGGCCGAACGCGATTGGGACGCCGTGCTCTCGGATTTCCAGATTCCAGGCTTTGGCGCCGAATTGGCGCTGGAGGTGCTGCAGGCCGAGGGCAAGGATATGCCCTTCATCATTCTGTCAGGTGTGGTGCAGGCCGAGGATGCGGTGAAGCTGCTGAAGCGCGGCGCGCATGATTTCATCAATAAGGATTCCCTGGCGCGCTTGATTCCGGCGCTGGAACGCGAATTGCGTGATGTCGGCGAGCGCCGCCAGCGCCGCCGCGCCGAGGAGGAATTGCGCATCCTGTCGCTGGCGGTGCAGCAAAGCCCGGTCTCGGTGATGATCACGGATCGCGACGGCATCATCAGCTACACCAACCCGAAATTCTCCGAGATCACCGGCTATGATGCCGGTGAGGCCTTGGGCAAGAAGCTGGATTTCACCCGTTTCGACCATGACGAGGAGGCGGCCTACCAGGACCTCTGGGACACGGTGCGGCTGGGCAATGAATGGCGCGGCGAATGCTGCAACCAGCGCGCCGATGGCCAGATCTTCTGGGAATACGTCACGGTTTCGCCGCTGAAAAGCGCGCGCGGCGATGTCACGCATTTCGTCGCCGTGAAGGAAGACATCACGGTGCGCCGTTCCTATGAGGAATATCTGCGGCGTCAGGCGCATTTCGATCCGCTCACCGGCCTGCCCAACCGCATGCTGATGCTCGACCGCCTGGACCAGGCGATCGCGCTGGCGCATCGCAACCGCAGCCATACGGCGGTGCTCTGCGTTGATCTTGATCGCTTCAAGCAGGTGAATGATACCCTGGGCCATGCCGCTGGCGACCGCCTGTTGAAGGATGCCGCCGGCCGCCTGGCCGGTTGTGTGCGAGATAGCGATACCATCGCGCGGCTGGCGGGCGACGAATTCGTGATCCTGCTGCCCAATGTGGAGAATGGCTTGGGCGCCCAGCGCGTGGCGCAGCGCGTGATGGAGGCTTTCACGCCGGCCTTCCAGATCGAAGGCCAGGAACACTTCGTGACGGCCAGCATCGGCATCACCATGTTTCCCGCCGATGGCACTGATCGCCAGGTGCTGCTGCGCAATGCCGATCTGGCGATGTACAAGGCGAAGGATATGGGGCGCAACGGCTTCCAGTTCTTCACCCAGGATATCAATGTGCGCATGCGTGACCGCATGGCCATCGAGGCGCGGCTGCGCGGCGTGGTGCAGCGCCAGGAACTGGTGCTGCATTACCAGCCGATCCACGATCTGCGCAGTGGCCTGCCGGTGGCGCTGGAAGCCTTGCTACGCTGGCCGCAGCAGGATGGCAGCACCATGTCGCCAGCCTTGTTCGTGCCGCTGGCCGAGGAGATCGGCCTGATCCGTGAGATCGGCGATTGGGTGGCGGTGGCGGCCTGCGCCGGGCTGGGCCGGCTGCCGCCCGATCAGGCACCGTTGCGCATGGCGGTGAATGTCTCGCCGCGACAATTGCGCATCGCCGGTTTTGGCGACCGCATCGGCGAAGTGCTCGACGAAGCCGGCCTGGCGCCAGACCGCCTGGAGCTGGAGATCACCGAAGGCGTGCTGATGGATGATTCGCCGGAATCGGAAGCCAACCTGAAGCGGCTTTGCGATATCGGCGTGCGGCTGACCGTGGATGATTTCGGCACCGGCTATTCCTCACTCGCCTATTTGCGCAAATACCCCTTCAACGCGCTGAAGATCGACCGTTCCTTCGTGGCCGTGGCGCCACGTGACAGCAGCGCGGCGCGCTTGGTGGAGGCGATCCTGGCCATGGCGCGCGGGCTTGGCCTGGAAGTGGTGGCGGAAGGTGTGGAAACGGCGGAGCAGCTGGCTTTCCTGCGCCGCCATGGCTGCGACATGGCACAGGGCTACCTGCTTGGCCGGCCGATGCCGCTGCATAATGTGCCGGGCACCATGGCCGCCGGCGCCGCCTTATTGGCGGCGCCTTAAACGTAAAGCCTGGGCGCCGCCCTGCTGGCGGCGCCTCAAGCAGCGGGGATCAAGCGACCGCCGCCACGTCGTCGGCGTTGCGCACCGCTTCGGCGAGGCCACCCTGCAGGGCTTCCATGGCCAGCGCACCTTCCTGGCGGTTGACCGGGGCTTCCTCCAGCACTGAGAAAGCGAAGGTGAAGGAGGCCGCCGACACGCCGCATTGCTCAATGGCGATATCGCCCACGAAGCGGAAGCGCTTGGTGCCGCGGATTTCCTTTTCGCGGATGGTGTAGCGCAGGCGCGCATCCAGCGGGAAGGCGAAGCGGTTGTAGCGGATATTCATTTCATTGAACACGAAAGCGAACTTGCGGCCATCCTGGGGCAGGAAGAAGGCTTCCGTCACCGCCATCGGGCCCTGGCGCGCCGCCTCGATCAGGATCATGCCCTGCACATGCTGGCCGCTCTGGTGATCCAGCATCAGCTCGCCGCGCTCATCGATCATCAGATCCATCTCATACACATCCTCGGCCACGCGGCGGGGATCGGAGATCAGCGTGTTGCGCGGGTCGCGCTTGTGCGAGAGCCGGCCATCGGCGCGGCGTGGACGCTGCTGCCAGGGGCCGAAATCATAGCGGCCGCGATCAGCGGAGCGGGTGGCAAGCTCAAGGATCTCGGCCACCATGTCGTCGCCAAGACCTTGGCCGGGCACCAGCACCATGCGGCCATGGCTCAACAGGGGCTGGGCCTCGCCTGACAGCCATTGGCGCAGCTGCGAGTAGGTGATCACATCCTTGCCGGCGGCGAAGCCGGCAAACTTATCGCTTACGACCAAGACAATCCGTTCCCGCATGGCAGCCCCCTTGTTTTCAGAACCAGGGCGCTTCCCATCTCGCACATGCGAAATAATGCTGCGCCGCAACAAATTGGAATGAAATAAGACTAGCGGGTAACGGGTATGTGAGAACAATTGAGATTTTCTCAACATAGGCGGGGTGCGGATCATTCTGCCGTTCTGGCATGCTTAGCCGCGCGCCAATACAGCCAGAGATATTATAAAAAATTTTCAACCACAACGAGATACCGTTAAGGCCTGTTTTAGCTAGTCCCAAGGCGGGGAAACGGCTTCAGCAGCACTGCCGGGAGCCAGGCCGCATCGTCTTCTCCTCATAAGGCGAAAGAGCTGACGAGCTTTTCCCGCCTTCCGGTCACCCCTCCTGGTGGCGTGGCACAGGGCAGCTGATGGTTTTTTAGGCCGGCCCAAGTGTTGGGCGAATGCGGGTATTTTTCCCGGGAGCGGGGATTTGCACAGCTAGGGCGAGATTGACCGTTCACGGATGGTAGGTGCCGGATCGGTATCTGCGACATTTTGCCGCAGTCTGGGCCGAGGCCGTTCCCCAGCCCTCAATCGAGGTATTTCGAGGCCAGCGAGAGATAGAGCGGATCGCGATTCGCCGCAATGCAGCGCCAGAAATTCTCCACCAGAGCGGTGTTGGTATCGAAGAAGCGCCGGGTCACCGGGATATAGTAATCCCGGGTGGAGAGCGGCGGCTGCAGCTTCTCCACCTTGGCCGCCGCGCCAGCCCGGCTGAGATAATAATCACCAATATTCTCCAGCGTCGCCACCGCGGCCACCCGGCCACGCTCCATCATCGGGAAGAGCTGGCGGTCATAGGGCCCCTCTTCCACATCGATGCCCTTGGCGCGCAGATCGGCAGCCAGCACGAAGCCGCTATTCACACCCAGCGGCCCGCCGGCCTGGGTGATGTTCTTGCCATCCCAGCGCAGGCTGCTGCCCTCGGGGCGATAGAGCACATAGCTGATCGTGGCGGCGGCCCGCGCCGGATCAGGTTTGCCATCACGCACAGGATAGACCAGATACTCGGCGCGGTCGGCCGCATAGGACAGCCCGACCAGGGCGTCGAAATTGCCCGCGCGCAATTCCTCGAACTGGCGCCGCACTGGCAGGCGCGCCAGCACCGGTTTGGCGCCCACGGCCGCAGCACATTGCAGGCTCAGCTCGATGCTCATGCCGGGCTTGGCCGGGGTTTCAGCGCCGGTGCCGGTGAAAAACGGAAACACCTCATGGTCGGCATAGATCAGGCGCAATTCCGCAGCACTGGTTTGGCCGATACCCAGCAGGAAAGCAGCGATGGTAAGAATCGGGAAGCGGATTGGTGTGTTCCTCGTGATTTTGCGCAGTCTAGTCATGCCGCGCCGTGACCGGGCAAGTGAAAAAAATGCGGCGGCGCGATACGCCTACCATCGGTATTGCCCATCTGCATTTAGACGCTCTCACCGTGTCTAAAACCGTCGTCAATAGTGGATTCCAGACGCAACCTGCGGCTAGTCTCGCTGTAGCAAGAGGGTGTCATGGAACTGCAACAAAGCGGCAAGGTCGTTATCGTCACCGGCGCCAGCAAAGGCATCGGCCGCGCCATTGCGCAGGCGCTGGCAGAAGCCGGCCTGCGCCTGGTGCTGGCGGCGCGCTCGCGTGATGCGCTGGAGGCAGTGGCGGCGTCTCTGCCCACGTCCTGCCTGGTGCAGGCGATAGATCTCTGCGAGCCGGCGGCGCCAGCCGCCCTGGTGGCTGCCACGCTGGCGCATTTTGGTCAGCTGGATGGCGTAGTGAACAATGCCGGCATGCCGATGCGCGGTGATTTCCTCAGCTTAAGTGATACGCAATGGGATGAGGCCTTCGCGCTGAAATTCTTCGCCGCACAAAGGCTCTGTCGCGCCGCCTGGCCGCATCTGATGGCCCGCCAGGGCGCCATTGTCAGCATCGCCGGCGCCGCTGGGCGCACCGCGCACAGCGATTTTGCCGCCATCGGCGCGGTGAACGCCGCCTTGCTCACCCTCACCAAGGTGCTGGCGGATCGCGGCGTGCAGGATGGCGTGAGGGTGAACGCCATCAATCCCGGATTCATTGTCACCGACCGCATGCAGGCACGGCTCAATGGCTTCGCGCAGCAGCAGGGCATCTCGGTGGACGAGGCGGCGCGGCGCATGCCCCAGGCCTTCGGCATCAGCCGCTTTGGCGCGCCGGAAGAGATCGCCGCCGCCGTGGCTTTCCTGCTCTCTGATGCGGCCGCCTATATCCAGGGTGCCATCCTGGATATCGATGGCGGCCTCACGCGCACGCTATGAACCTTATCGCCTATCCTGTTCCCACCTTCGCTGTCATTTGAGGAAGCGTTATGCGCATTGTTGATGTTCGCGAGAAAACCGTCTCGATCGCCTCGCCGATCGCCAATGCCTATATCGATTTCTCCAAGATGACCTGCTCGGTGGTGGCGGTGATCACGGATCAAATTCGCGACGGCAAGCCGGTGGTGGGCTTCGGTTTCAATTCCAATGGCCGCTACGGCCAGGGCGCCCTGATGCGCGAGCGTTTCCTGCCGCGCCTGATGGAAGCCAAGCCCGACAGCCTGGTCGATACGGTTCACAACAACCTCGATCCCTTCAAGATATGGGCGACATTGATGGCCAACGAGAAGCCCGGCGGCCATGGCGAACGCTCGGTAGCGGTGGGCACGCTGGACATGGCGGTATGGGATGCGGTGGCCAAGATCGAGAATAAGCCGCTCTGGCGCCTGTTGGCGGATCGCTATCGCGGCGGCATGGCTGATGACAAAGTGTGGGTCTATGCCGCCGGCGGCTATTACTATCCGGGCAAGGATCTGAGCGCCTTGCAGGATGAGATGAAGAGCTATCGCGATCGCGGCTATCGCGTGGTCAAGATGAAGATCGGCGGCGCTTCATTGGCCGATGATATCAAGCGCATCGAGGCCGTGATCAAGATCGTGGGCGAGGGCCGCAATGTCTGCGTGGATGTGAATGGCCGCTTCGATCTCAAGACCGCCATCGAATACGGCAAGGCGATGCTGCCCTATGATCTTTATTGGTATGAGGAAGTGGGCGATCCGCTGGATTATGCTTTGCAGGCGGAGCTGGCCAAGCATTACGACAAGCCGATGGCTACGGGCGAGAATCTGTTCTCCATGCAGGATGCGCGCAACCTGATCCGCTTTGGTGGCATGCGGCCGGAGCGCGACTGGCTGCAATTCGATTGCGCGCTGTCTTACGGCCTGGTGGAATATCTGCGCACGCTGGAGATGCTGAAAGACCATGGCTGGTCCAGCCGCCGCGTGGTGCCCCATGGCGGCCACCAGATGTCGCTGAACATCGCCGCCGGCCTGCATCTGGGCGGCAATGAAAGCTATCCTGATGTGTTCAAGCCTTTCGGCGGCTTTGCTGATGGCATCGCGGTGCATGACAGCTATGTCGCGCTGCCGCAGATTCCGGGCGTGGGCTTCGAGGCCAAGGCGGCGCTTTATGCGGTGATGAAGAATCTGTTGGATTGAACAATCATCAAGCGGAGCGCGGCCATGCAGGGTGATGGCTTTCTGGCGATCTGGAGCGACGTGGTGGCCGCGCAGGAGACCGATTATCTCCATTGGCTGACGCGCGAGCATACGGCGGAACGCATGGGCGTGGAGGGCTTTGCCGCCGTGCGTGTTTTCCGTGCGCTGGATAGCGCCATCTGCCGTGTTTTGATTCTATACGAGCTGGAGACACCCGAAGCGCTGGCCGGGCCATCCTATCTGGCGCGCCTGAACGCACCCACGCCGTGGTCGCAGCGCATCATGCCGATCCTGCAGAATTTCGTGCGCGGCGGTGGCCGGCGTGCCTTGTCCATGGGTACGGGGCAGGGCGGTTATGTGGCGGCATCGCTGTTTGCCCAAGCTGTGCCAGACAAGGCCGCCCTGGTGGCCAGCCTGATCGCTCAGGATCGCATCGTGGCGGTGCATCTGCTGGAAACCGACGCCGACAAGACCGCGATCAAGACCAACGAGAAGGCTCTGCGGCCCAGGGACCAATCCTTCCACAGCCTGCTGCTGGTGGAAGGGCTGGACCCGGCATCGCTCCGCCAGGCGCTGGCGGCTTGCCCTGCTGCCTTGCCGGCGGGCGCCACGGCGGCAACAATGCCGCTCTACGCGCAGATGTTTGCCCTCAGCCGCGAGTGATCCGTCTAGCCTTTCCGGTGCTCTACCAGCGGCACCACCTGCCAGGCGACGGTGAGCACGTTGTTGCTCACCGGTGCCGCGCCGTTACACATGCGGGCTGATCTTGTGGCCTTTCAGCAAGGCCGGATCACGCTGAGCCCGGCCTCTAGCCTTCTGCCGTATCGCGCCGGGCAGTCACGGCACTGCCTGAGCCGAGCGCATCATGCTGACGGGCATGATCTTCTACGCGGTATCTTTAAGCGCGCCAGCCGGTCAAGAGGCGGCTTCGATTGCGCTGTTTGCCGGGTTCATGGCGATTAAGCAACTGAATATAAAGCTATTTCTCTCCGAATGTCGGTATGGGTGGTCACTATTCTTGGTGAATTCAGGGCAGTCGCCGCCGCCAGTGATTTGCGGCAACGCGATATTTATTTGTATCCAATCTGCGTGTATTGATGAGTACATCATGGCTGGAGCTTAAATGAAGCACATTGAGTCTCGTGGCGGATCTGAAGCGCCTATTCGCCAACGCATTTTGCAGGCGATCTTTGAGCGTCGCTTGCAGCCGGGTGAAAAGCTGACGGAAGAGCGGCTCGCGGAGCTGTTCGGCGTCAGCCGCACGGTGGTGCGTCAGGCGCTGGCACGCCTGGCCCAGGATGGCATTGTGGTGCAGCGGCCCAATCGGGGCGCCTCGGTTGCTTCGCCCAGTCGGCAAGAGACGCAACAGGTGCTGGCCGTGCGCCGGATGGTGGAGCCGGAAATGGCGGCATCGGCGGCGCGGCAGGCGGATCCGGTCGGCCTGCGCAAATTGAAAAAGCATCTCGAAGCCGAGAATACCGCGCGCCGCAGCGGTGATCGTGCCAGCCTGGTGCGGCTCAGCGGCGAATTTCACATGCTGCTGGCCGAAGTGGCCGGAAATCCGATCCTGATCCGTCTCCTCACCGAATTGCAGGCATTGACCTGCCTTGCCATTCTGCTTTACGCGCGCGGCGAAGATTCCGCCTGCCCGCCCAACGAGCACCAGCAGATTGTTGAAGCGATCATTAGCAATGATCCGAAAGCTGCTGCCAGTATCACGCTCCGGCATCTGCAGCATGTGGAAGCGGATATGGACCTGAGCGAGCCGATTCAACGCGAGAATGATCTGGCTGCGGCTCTGGGCATGCCGGTGAAAAAACGCGGCCGCGGCTAAAGCTCGAATAGTTTCCCGAATGAGCGCCATGGCGTCTTGTCATGCCCCAGCCGGTCCAGCGCGCCCCAGAGCGTGACGGCGATGGAATCCAGCACGGGAATTCCAAGCCGCTGTTCCAGGCCGGCAGCTGTCAACGCGGCATCCATGTTGGTGCAGACCACGGCAATGGCGTCTGGTTTGGCCTCCGCTACCTGCTCGATCATGGCCGCGATGTGCTCGGGCGCCAGTGTGGCGAAAGAAAAATTGTCGCTCAGTTCGGCATGAGCTTCAGCGGCGCAAACCCAGCCGGCGCTGGCATAATTGGCAATAATGCGTTGCTGCACGTCGCCAGTATATGGTGTTACCAGTCCGAAGCGGCGCACGCCGAGCCGTTTGTAGAGTTCGTTGAGGGCCAGGATCGCGGTGGTGGCGGTAATGCCGGTGCGTTGCTGGATAGCGGCGCAGAGTTCGGTATCGCGATCAAAACCGAGCCAGCTGGCCGAGGTGCCGTTCCAGGCAATGGCGTCCACCTTGGCATGCGAGAGCAACTCGGCTGCCTGCAGGATCGGTTCGGCATCGAATTGGCTGAGGGCGGCTTGGCCAAGCCCGATTTCGGTGACGGGGAAGCGGGCGAAATGCGCGCTCATCTGGGGCGTTCCGGCCAGCAGCCGATAGGTTGCGGGTTCCAGAGCCGTGTTGGATGACGGCGTGAGCATGCCGAGACGCAAGCGCTGCATTAGAAATCTCCGAGAAAGAAGGGCGGCGCGCGATAACCGAAATCCGGCCGGGATTCGAGTGTTTCGGCGAAGGCCAGCAGGTCATAGTCGCGCCCCGGCGCGGCGACAATCTGCAACCCGAAGGGTAGGGCGCGCCCCGGTACCCAATAGGGCAGGGACAAAGCCGGACAGCCGGAAAGCGAAATGATGAAGGTGATGGCGAGATAGTCGATCACGCTGGCGAGCGGCTGCCCGTCAATTTCCAGCACTTCGCCGGTATCGTGGGTGAATGGCATCACGCTGGCGCTTGGCAGCAGCAAGAAATCGTATTGCAAGAAGAAAGCGGCGAAGCGTCGTTGCAATGCGCCGCGTTGCTGTTCGGCGGCCAGGTAATCGGCCGCGCTGATATTGTCGCCGCGGGCGATGTTCCAACGCACGGTTTCGGTAAGCTGGTCGCCGTAGCGGTCGCGCAAGGGCGCCAGGGCGTGATGGATATGCGCGGCCCGCAATGTTTCAAAGGCCGGAATGGCGCCGGCACAATCGGGTGCGGCCGGGGTTGCGCCGCCCAACGCCTTTAGCGCCGCAGCGAAAGCGTCGCGCTCGCTCTGGGCCATGGGCGCCACGCCCAGATCGGCACTGGCGGCTAGGCGTGGGGCGGCTAGGCGTGGGGCGGCCGGCGCAAGAGGCGGTGGCCAGACGCGTAACGACAAGGGATCGTCAGCATCGCTCGCTTCCAGGCTGTGCAGCAGCAAGCGGGCGTCGCGCAGGCTGCGCGTCAGGAATCCAGCCGTGGGCAAGGCATCCCAGGCCAAGCCGCGCTCGGGTGCGGCGAGGCGGCCGGGAGAGGGACGGAAACCGACGACACCACAAAAGGCGGCAGGTGTGCGTACAGAGCCGCCGAAATCGGTGCCGATCGCCGCCGGCACCAAGCCGGCCGCCACGGCGGCCGCAGAGCCACCACTGGAGCCGCCTGAGGAGCAGGTGAGGTCATGCGGGTTTGCCGTAGGGCCCGCCAGGCGGTTGAGGCAATGCGCCCCAAAGCCGAATTCCGGTGTATTGGTCTTGCCAACAATCACAGCGCCTGCGGCTCGCAGCCGCGCGATCAGCGGATCATCCCGCTCCGGCACGGCATCCTTGAACAACACAGAGCCCTGTGTGGTGCGGCAATCCTTGGTCGCGAGCAGGTCCTTCACGCCCAGGGGCAGCCCATAGAGCGGCTTATCCATGGCGGAGGTCTGGTCCAGGGCTGCGGCAGCCGCCAGCGCCCCGTGGTTATCCACCGTGATGAAGCTGCGCAGCGGCGGATCGCCTTGTTCGATGCGCTGCAGGCACTCTGCCGTTGCGGCCGAGGGGCGCAGCCTCCCCGCCTGCATGTCGGCCAGAAGCGCCGTTGCATCGCGCATCAGGCTGCCTTGATTCCGTGCCGCTGCCCAATGGCGCTGCCCAAAATTCCAGCATGCATCCATGTGGGTTTATGGCCCCACGGGCAGGCCAACAGCCTAAGTCCTTGTAACCCCATGATCCGATTCTCCGCCAAGCTGGTTGGTATGCCTCTTGCTAAATGGATTGTGAACAGAATAGACTGTAATTGGATACAACGGACCACCTGCATGCACGCTACAGCGCCAGGGTATCAGGTTCAAGGCAATCAAGAAGCGGGCCACACGCTCACGCTTGATGCCATTACCCATCGTTTTGGCATGGCCAAGGCGGTGGATGATGTGACGCTCGAAATCGGCGGCAGCGAGCTTGTGGCCCTGCTGGGGCCATCGGTTGTGGCAAGACCACGCTGCTGCGCATCATCGCCGGCTTCATTAATCAGAGTCAGGGCCGCGTCATTATCGGCGGCACCGCCATCGACCATTTGCCGCCAAACCGGCGCGAGGTTGGCATAGTCTTCCAGAATTATGCGCTATTCCCGCATCTCACCGTGGCTGAGAATATTGCTTATGGTCTGGCGGCACGCGGCATGCCCAAGGCCGAGCAGGCGCCGCGCGTCGCCGAGATGCTGGGCTTGGTGCAGATGGGTCATCTTGCCGGGCGCTATCCCAAGCAGATGTCAGGCGGCCAGCAGCAGCGCGTCGCCTTGGCGCGTGCGCTCGCGGTGAAGCCGCGCATCCTGCTTCTGGATGAACCTTTTGCCGCCCTGGATAAGAATCTGCGTCTCGACATGCAGATCGAGATCAAGCGCATCCAGCAGCGGGCCGGCATTACCGCCATTCTGGTCACCCATGATCAGGAAGAAGCCCTGAGCATGGCGGATCGCATCGCGGTGTTATCGCAAGGCCGGCTGGAGCAATTTGGCAGCCCTGGTGAGGTTTATGACGCCCCGCAAAGCCTGTTCGTAAACACCTTTGTTGGCACCGCCAACCGTCTTTCAGGGCGTCTGATCGGCCTTGCCGCCGGCGAGGCTAAAGTAGCGTTGAGTGCCGGGGCAGAACTGGTTCTGCCGGCACCACGCGCAGCGGTCAGCATCGGTTCCGAGGTCGTGGTCTGCATCCGGCCGGAGAATCTGCGTTTCGTTGCAGCGGCGGGGGCTCCGCTCCAGGGCCATATCGAACTCGGCCTGCCGCTGGGCGCCACTATTGTCCATGAAATCCGTCTCGGGGATGGCGCGGCTCTGAAGATAGCCGAGTCACGCTCCAGCGGCGCTGAGCCGCGGCCTTCAGGCCAGTCTGTTGCGCTGGCTCCGATCAATCCCGCCACCGTCACCCTATTTTCCGTCCCATAAGCATAAAGACAGGAGACTCCGCATCATGCTCAGCCGTCGCGAAACCCTGGTCACTGCCCTTTCGGTGGCTGCCATGTCGCTGTTCCCCAACCTCAGCCGCGCCCAGGCGCGCCGACTGGTCTTTGCCACCTTCACCGGGAGCTGGGAGGAAGCGCATCGCGATGTGCTGGTGCCGCATTTCCGTAAGGCCAACGGCAATGCTGATATGGCATTGGATCCGATGCTCTCGGTGGACCAGATCGCCAAGGTGACCGCCGCTCGCGCCAATCCGCCGATTGATGTGATGCTGCATGATCCAGGTCCGGCCCTGGTCGCCATTGCCCAGGATTTGGTTGAGGCCTTCCCGGTTGCGGCCAGCAAGAATTATGCGGACCTGATGTCCGATGCGCAGGACCCTATGGGCCCGGCCATCTTCTTCCAGGCCGTGGGCATCACCTACAACCCGGAGAAGATCAAGACGCCGCCCAAGAGCTGGTCCGATCTCTGGAAGCCGGAATACAAGGGCCGCGTCGGCATCACCAACCTCAACTCCACGCTCGGCACCGGCTTCATGGTGGAGATCGCCAAGCTGCGCGGCGGCGGTGAGGGCAATATCGACCCGGCCTTCCAGGCGATGAAGGATCTGCAGCCCAATCTGGCCGCTGTTGCCGCCAACCCTGGCGCCCTGGCGACGCTGTATCAGCAAGGCCAGATCGATATCGGGCCGGGTAACTTCAATGCCATCCAGTTGCTGCGCGCGCGCGGCGTGCCGGTGGAATTCGTGAAGCCCGATACCGGCGCGATCGCCTTCAAGACCTCGATCCATATCGTGAAGAACTCGCCCAACGCCAAGTTGGCGGCGGCGTTGATCGAATCCGCGATGAGCCCTGAGGTGCAGACGACGCTGATGAAGAGCCCCTACCTGATCGTACCGACCAACAAGAAGGTGAAGATGGAGGGCGAAATCTCCAAGGCCCTGGCCAAGGATCCGGACGATCTGCAGAAAACCTTTGTGTTCCAGGATTGGAAGAAGATTAACGAGAATCGCTCGGCCTGGATCGAGCGCTTCAATCGTGAGATCAAAGTCTGATGTCCGCCGCGGCTTCTGCCAACGCAGCCGGCCGCACAGCGCCGCGGGAGGGTCTGCTTGCCCTCCCGCTCGGCGGCTTCTACATGCTGTTCTTCCTGGCGCCCTTGCTGGTGCTGATCGCAGTCAGCCTGCATAACGACCAGGCGATGACCGAGTGGGGCATCGCGCAATACCGCAAATTCCTCACTGACGGTTTCGCGCTTGGCGTGCTGGCTGGCACGCTGCGCCTAGGCCTCGAAACCACCTTGCTCTGCCTGCTGCTCGGTTTTCCGCTGGCCTGGCTGCATCGCCAGGTGGGGCCGCGTCTGCAATCGCTCATCATCCTGATCAGCATCCTGCCTTTGCTCACCAGCGTGATCGTGCGCACCTTCGCCTGGATCGTCATCCTCGGGCGCCAGGGCATTGTCAATACGGCCTTGATCGAACTCGGTCTGGCAGAGGTGCCATTGAAGCTGCTTTACACCCATGGCGGCCTTGTCGTGGCGCTGGCGCAGGTGCAGCTGCCGCTGATGGTGCTGCCGCTAATCGATACGCTGCAGAAACTCGACCCCAACCTGGAATCGGCCTCCTCGGCACTTGGTGCCGGCCGCTGGCGCACCTTCTTCCGCGTCGTGCTGCCGCTCTGCCTGCCGGGCATCATTGCCGGCAGCGTGCTCACTTTCTCGGCCGCCGTCACCGCTTTCATCACCCAGAGCCTGGTGGGTGGCGGACAATTGCTGTTCATGCCGATGTATATCTATCAGCAATCACTCACCCTGCAGAACTGGCCTTTCGCCGCCGTCATCTCGATCCTGTTCATGACCTCGGTGCTGATCTGCATCGTCGCCTTCAATACCTTGGGCCGCTATTCGCGGCGCCATTTGCAGGGGTGACGCCATGAAGGCCGGCCGCCGCCACGATCTTGATACCATCAGTTTCTTTTTCGTCATGGGGTTGCTAGCTTTTCTGGCCTTGGTGCTGGTGATCGCGCCAACCGCCGTGGTGCTGCTGGTATCTTTCACTGACAGCTATTCGCTGAAATTCCCGCCGCAGGGCTATTCACTCCGCTGGTATGTGGCGCTGATTGATGCCTGGCAGATCCAGGCCGCGGCCTGGAACAGCCTTCAGGTTGGTGTTGCCACCACGTTGATATCGGTGTTGTTCGCTGTGCCGGCCGCTTACGCCGTGTCGCGCTCCAAGGCAGCCACGGCAAGGGCATTGGAATCATTGTTCATGTCGCCGCTGGTGTTGCCGGCTCTGGCCTTTGGCCTAGCGGCATTGATGTTCTTCAGTGTCATGCAATTACCGCTGTCATTTGCCACCGTCACCATCGGCCATGTCATCGTCTGCGTGCCCTATGTCTTCCGCACCACGCTGGCCTCCTTGAGCCAGCTTGATGCTTCCTTGCTGGAATGTTCAGCCAGCCTCGGCGCCACGCGCTTCTATACCTTCCGTCGCGTGACGCTACCTTCCATCAAGGGCGGTGTGGTGGCCGGCGGCTTTATCTGCTTCATGTCGTCTTTCGATAATGTACCGGTGTCGCTGTTTCTCTCAGATGCGCGCAATGAGATGTTGCCGATCCGCATGTGGCAGACCATGGAAAACACCCTGGATGTGCGCGTGGCGGCCGTGTCCGGCGTGCTGGTTGCCTTCAGCCTGATCCTGATGGTGCTGATGGAGCGTTTCACCGGCCTGTCGCGCCGGATGAGCTGAGATCACGAACCGCGGAAGAGCGAAAAGCCCCAGGGCGTGAATTTAAACGGGAGGTGGTAGAGTTGCTCCGGGGCCGCGATAGTGAAGCGGAAAGGCACGATGTCGAGAATGCCGGAAGCTCCAGTGCTATCACGCAGCCAGGGGCCAACATGGAAGCGCGCCTCATAGAGGCCCGCGACCACGCCCTGGCCTTGCGCCACCGGATGATCCAGCGCACCGCTGGGCGCCAGATTGCCTTCAGCGATCAGGGCGGGCTGCGGCTCCAGGCGATGCAGTTCCACCCGCAATCCTTTGGCCGGTATGCCGCGCGCCACATCCACGCCATGAATCGATATGCCACCTGCTTTGTTCATGGCGCCAGTTTGCCGCATCTGCATCGCGATGTCATGCCATGAATAACCTAGCCGCGCCTCTTGCCGCGATGACCGCGCTGCAGGGTCTGGTGGCGATGGGGATCTTTGCCGTGCCGGTGCTGGCGCCGAGCCTGCCCGGCTTCTCACCTCATTGGCTTGGGCCTTATAACGCGGTGGTCTTTGGCCTGGGGGCTGCGGCCTCGCTTTATGGTGGGCTGCTCTGCGGCCGGATCGGGCCGGTGCGGGTGGCGCAGCTCTGTCTGCTGGCCGTCGTGATGGCCATGCTCTGCATCATTACCGGATCGCCGCTAGGTTTGATTGCCGCGGCTTTGCTGCTCGGGCTGGCTTTTGGGCCGGAAACGCCGGCGAGTTCCTCTGTGCTGGCGCTGGTGGCGCGGCCCGAGCAACGGACGCTGGTTTTTTCCGTGCGTCAGACCGGCAACCAGATCGGCGCCATGCTCGGCTCGGTGTTGCTGCCTTTGCTGGTGCTGGTGGATTGGCGGCTTGGCTGTGGGCTGGTGGCCGCGCTTTGTCTTACGGCGGCGCTGCTGTTTCAGCCTCTGCATAGCCGGCTTGATGCGCAAGCCCGGTCCCATGCCACGCGGCTGGATGCCCGCGCCGCCATCGCCTTGCTGCGTAATGTGCCCGGCCTTAGCCGTCTGGCCGGGGCGTCGCTGGCCTTTTCGGCGATGCAGCTCACGCTGAATGCCTATCTAGTCAGCTATGCTGTTGGCGTGCTCGGCTTCACCCTGGTGGAGGCCGGGCTGTGGCTGGCCCTGGCACAAGGCGGTGGCCTGGCCGGGCGTCTTGGCTGGGGTTTTGTCGCCGGGCGCTTGCTGCCAACACCAAAGCTTATCGGGCTGCTTGGCCTGGCTATGGCGGCTTGCGGGTTGCTGTTGGCATTTGCCGGCCCGATCCTGAATCGCCCGGCTCTGCTCGCCCTGGCGTTTTTCTTTGGTCTCAGCGCCAGTGGCTGGAATGGCATTTTCCTGGCCGAAGTGGCGCGGCTGGCGCCAGAAGGCCAAGTGGGGGCTGCCACCGGCGCGGCGTTGCTGGCGAGCTATAGCGGCTTGCTGCTTGGGCCGGTTTGCTTTGCCGGATTGGGGCCGCTTTTTGGGCTCGGCAGCGGCTATGCTGCGCTGGCCATGCTGTGCATTGCCGCCAGCCTGCCCCTTTTGCGGAGGACATCATGATTGCCGTGGATCAACATTTGGCGCGGATCGCCGAGGTGAACCCGAAACTGAATGCTCTCGTGGATGTGGATGCGGCGGCCGTGCTGCGTGAGGCGGCTCTTTTGAGCAAAGCCGGTGGCCATCTGCCGCTGCATGGCCTCACCTATACGGTGAAGGACAATCTCTGGGTGGAAGGCCGGCGCATCACCCAAGGTTCGCATCTTTTTGCTGATTTTATTGCGCCACGCGATGCCTCCAGTGTTGCCCTGTTGCGTGCCGCAGGTGCTCTCCTGCTTGGCATCAGCAATTGCGCCGAGTTCGCTTGCATGGGTGTGACGCGCAATATGGTTTATGGCCCAACGCGGCATCCATTGGATCATAGTCTCACGCCAGGCGGTTCCTCGGGCGGCGCGGCGGCTGCCCTGGCGGCAGGAATCGGCGATTTCGCGCTTTGCACCGATGCCGGCGGTTCCACGCGGCGGCCCGCCGCCCATTGCGGGTTGATTGGCTTCAAACCTTCGGGTGGCCGGATTCCCCATGCCCATGGTTTTGCTGAACCGATTTTCGCCAATGGCGTGGTGGGCATCTTGGCGCGCAACATGGCGATAATGCGGCGCGTCTTTGCCGTGCTTGGGGTGCATGATGCGGCTGATGCCTATAGCGTCCCGGCCTTGCCTGATCCGGCAAAGGGTCGCCGCATCGCCTTCAGTCCCAAGCTAGGCATGGATGTGCCGGTGGAGCCGGAAGTGGCTGAGGGCGTGGAGCGGGCGGTGGTCAAGCTGCAGCGGGCCGGCTTCGATATCGTGCGGCGCGATCCACCCTGGCCGGAAGGCGCGGGTGAGGGCGGCTTGATGCCGCTGCAGAGCGCCGGCCTTGCCGCGCTATATGCCGAAGCCTATGCCCGCGAACCTGAGAGATTCGATCCCAATATCGCCGCCCAGATCGAAGCCGGCTTGAAGCTCGATGGTATTGCCATGGGGCGTGCCCTGCTGCTGCGCGAGCAGGTGATGATGAAATTGGCGGGCTTCTTTGCTGATGTCGATTGGCTGCTCTGCCCCACGGTGCCCTGTGCTCCCTGGGCCTTTGATCAAATCGGGCCGGAGACTATTGCGGGCCAGCCAGTGGGGCCGCGTGGCCACGCGGTATTCACGCCACTGTTCAATCACGCGCTGGTTCCGGCCATTTCATTGCCTTGTGGCAAGGATGCCGCCGGCTTGCCTTTCGGTCTGCAATTGGTTGGCCCGCGCCTGCAGGATGAGGCCCTGCTGGCCATGGCCACGGATATCGAAGCCGCATTGGCACAGGAGTGAAGCGATGACGCGCCTGCTTTTCGTCAACCCCAATACATCGATAGACATCACGGACCGTATCGCGGCCGCCGCGCGCGATGCCGCGGCAGCGGGCACGCAGATAACCTTCCAGACCGCGCCCCATGGCGTGCCCTATATTGCCACGCGCGCGGAAGCCGTGATTGGCGGCCAAGTCGCCCTGGAAATGCTGGCCGAGCACCAGGCCGGCCATGATGTGGCTGTCATTGCCGCCTTCGGCGATCCGGGCCTGGGCGGAGCACGGGAACTGCTTTCGATTCCGGTGATCGGTCTGGCTGAGGCGGCGATGCTGACGGCCTGCATGCTCGGCCGCCGTTTCGCCATCGTCTCATTCGCCTCGGCGCTTGGCCCCTGGTATCGCGAATGTGTGGAATATCACGGCCTCATGGGGCGTCTGGCCGCTATCCGCCTGTTGGATGGCTCCTTCCGCAGCATCGGTGATGTGCAGGAAGAGAAGGAAAATCTGTTGGTGGATTTGGCGCATAAGGCCGTGCAGCACGACGAAGCCGATGTGATCGTACTGGCCGGCGCACCCTTGGCCGGCCTGGCGCATCGCGTCGCAGATCGCATCCCGGTGCCGGTGGTGGATGGTGTGGCGGCCGCGGTGAAGCAGGCGGAGGCCCTGGCGGCTTTGCGCCCACGCAAGGCCACGGCTGGTACTTTCCGCAAGCCGCCGCCGAAGCCGACCAGTGGTGTGGCGCCGGCCTTGCAAAAATTAATGGGTGGGGAGAGTTGATCCGATGGATTTTGATCTGGTCTTGCGCAATGCCCATGCCGTCACGGCTGCCGATGAGATGCTGTGTGATATTGGCATTCGCGATGGTGTGATCCAGGCCTTGGGCCGAGGTCTGTCAACAGGCCATCGCGAGATCGACGCGGCGGGGCGTTATGTGCTGCCTGGCGGCATTGACGCCCATTGCCATCTGGATCAGCCGATGAGTGATGGTTCGGTGATGGCGGATGATTTCATCTCCGGCACTCGTTCCGCGGCCTGCGGTGGTACCACCACGGTGATTCCTTTCGCGGCCCAGGCGAAGGGTGAGAGCCTGCGTGCCGCCGTGAATGATTATCACTCCCGCGCCGATGGCAAGGCGCTGATCGATTACGCCTTCCATCTTATCGTCTCCGATCCGACGGCCACTGTGCTGGGGCAGGAATTGCCGGCATTGATCGAGGAGGGCTACACGTCGTTCAAGCTCTACATGACCTACGATGACATGAAGCTGAATGATCGGCAGGTATTGGATGTGCTGGATGTGGCGCGGCGTGAGCGCGCCATGGCCATGGTGCATGCCGAGAACACGGATGCCATTGCCTGGCTCACTGAGCGCTTGGAGCTGGCCGGCCGGATCGCGCCGAAATACCATGCCGCGGCGCGGCCCTTCCTGGTGGAGCGCGAGGCGACGCATCGCGCCATCAGCTTTGCTGAATTGATCGAAGTGCCAATCCTGATCGTGCATGTCTCGAGCAAGGAAGCGGCAGAGCAGATTCGCTGGGCGCAGACCAGAGGGCTGCATATTCACGCCGAGACTTGCCCGCAATACCTTTTCCTCTCCGAGGAGGATCTCGACAAGCCGGATTGCGAGGGGGCGAAATGCATCTGCTCGCCACCGCCGCGCGACAAGGCCAATCAGGCGGCGATCTGGCAGGGGCTTACCAACGGCACCTTTGATATTGTCTCCTCCGATCACGCGCCATTCCGCTTTGGCGGTGCCGAGGGAAAATTCATCGCCGGCCATAGCCCTTCATTCTCGAAGATTCCGAATGGCATCCCGGGCCTGGAAACGCGCCTGCCATTGCTCTTCTCTGAGGGGGTGTTGAAAGGCCGCATCACTATGCGGCAATTCGTGGCGCTGACGGCGACAAATGCGGCGCGGCTTTATGGTCTTTATCCGCGTAAAGGCACGCTGGCAGTGGGTGCCGATGCCGATATCGTGCTCTGGGATACCGGCAGCCCGCGCCGCATCGAGAATACCCGCCTGCACCACAATGTGGATTACACGCCGTATGAAGGCATCGAGGTCAGCGCCTGGCCAGGTCTGGTTTTATCGCGGGGCGAGGTGGTGGCGGAGGGCGGCGAACCCGTTGGTGCTGCAGGCCGAGGGCGTTTCCTGCCCCGTGCCCGCAGGGATGTGGTGAATAGCCCGAGATGACGTGCCGCTACTTCGGCACGGCACCAGCATTTGAAATCATTGGAGCGGGTGAGGGGAATCGAACCCCCGTCGTAAGCTTGGGAAGCTTCTGCTCTGCCATTGAGCTACACCCGCATTCCCCCGGATTTATAGGGAAAATGGGGTGGGTACCGCAAGACCCGGCCTGCATCGTTGCCAGATATTGCCACTTGGACGCATTTAGACCGCCTCCCCGGCAACAGGGAGTGTAATGCCGGCCTTTCGCATGGCGGCTTCGCTAGCGAAGACGTAATGCTGGTCGGTCACTTTAGACCCTGGGGCATGTCCCATTAGCTCCTGGAGGAGCCGAGGGTGTAACCCTTTCTCAGCCTGCCAAGAAGCATACGCCTTGCGGAACAGCTTGAGGGAGGGCCGTGGTAGGCCGGTCGCTTTGGCTGCCGTGGCTAGTGCCGTTCTGACATTCTGGAGGGGCTTGCTGGGGTCTTTCCCGGCGAAGACGTAAACACCCCGCCGAGGGAGGCTCAACAACTCCTTCATCATTCCCTCATTCAGAGGGACAATACGCCGAGAAACTTGGGTCTTTGGGCGCCATGTCCCATATGCCTCGACCCGGATACGCTGCTGTTGCTCCTCGATATGCGCCCAGGGCAGGTTTAGAGCCTCGCTCGGGCGCATGCCGGTTTCAGCCAGCAGTCTGATAAGAACCCGATTGACTAGAGGGAGCTTACTGAGCAACGCCACTACCGTTTCCGGGGCGGGGATATCGAAGCGCCGATACTCCTCCCCAGCCCGTTTGAACTTCGGGATGGTATCGATATAGCCCTTATCAGCTAACCAGCCGAAGATTTGCCGAAGAACACGGGTCTCACCATTCACGGTGACACCTTTGCGTTTCGCCTCAATCCTGCCTCGTTGATAGCGACCGATATCCTCAGATCGAATATCGGACACATCATATTTTCCGAAGAAAGCCTTGAGTGGCATAATTCGAATCCTGATTGTGCGAAGGGTACTAAGGCTAAGCGTTTGGATATCGGCCTCCAATTGCTTCGACTTTAGCCATTCATCGGCAGCGTCGTTGAATAGTAAGTTGCTACGCTTGGATTTCTTCCAAAAGCCGAGATTGCGAAATTTGAGTTCGCGAGCCACCTCCTTCGCAACCGCTTCGGCTTGATTCTTAGTGGCGAAGCGCTTTCGGATTCGGCGACCCGTACTTGTAATGCTCGACGGGATATCGATAAACCACTTTCCCGTCGATTGACCCTTGATAACCTCCGGTCTAACGCTGAGGTCACCAAACTTGCGAGCGTCAGGCATCTTTCTCTCCTTTTCGTGGCCCGCGCCGGCTACCCGATGCTGATTGTATCAGCCTAGATGAAGCGTCCCGAACCAATTCGTCTGCGATTGGTTGTTCTCTTATAGGAAATGAAAGGCCGCACACATACTTGATCACGTCGTCCTGACGGTAGAGAAAGCGTTTACCTATTCGGCGTCGAGGAAGCAGGCTCGGTGGAATGGAGCGGACAAAGGGGACGGACGTCGCGAGCAGTAATGCAACGCCTTCTATCGCCAAGATGGGGATATCAATTCGATAAAGACGGGAGCGAGACCGTTGCTGCGAGATATCCTCAATGGGCCTTAGGGGTAGAGGTACTCGCGGTTTTGCAGAAAAGGGTAAGCGAGGCAGGCTTTGCGGCGCCTTATGCTTTGCAGGTACCTGCACATGGCCTGGGCGAGGCCGAAGAGCAAAGGGTTTGGGAGCGGTAGGGGCATGAGTGGGGTGGGCTGAGGGCGTGGATAAATGGCTTGATGCAGGTAGCGGATACTTGCGCAGAACATGGGCGGGAATGCGCAGAACAGGTTTCTGGGCTCGGTCGGCATTGGACATGTTGCTAAACTCCTCGCTATCGCGGTTTCTGGCGGGAACTAGAGGCTCTTCGGCTATGGGAGGTAGGGGGGTGGCCGAGAGCCTCCCCGCAGTGAAAAATTTGCGATGGCGCCCTGCAGAGCATGGATCGCGCGAGTATATATAGGATGATAAGTCCTGTACCCACGCTCGAGTGATTGAACCAAGACCCCCGCTTGCATTAACCGAGCAATAGCCGAGCGATTCTGGGTACTTCGAAGACGCTCCGTGTGAATGAGCGTTGAGAGCATCGCCGTCATTATTTCGCGGTTGGTGAAGCCCGTGCAGAAATGGGAGAGAAACTCCACAACAGAAAGCTGATCAGTAGGTGTGTTCTGCTCTGCATCCAGTAGGACGCGGTTGAAATGGAGGCGTACATGATCAGCAATGTCGCTGATGAACCGTACGAAACTATTGTCTGGATCGGCAAAATCCCGACCAAGGCGCAGGTTGGCTATAGCACGCCGGCCAAGGCGACATTCAAACCGGATGCGGCGATTTGTTTTCACATACACTTTGTAACGCTCATCGGCCGTACGATTGCCGAATATCATGCGGCCATCATGTCGCATTCCTTGAATAATATTGGCGCGTCGATATAGCGCTTCGTTTCCACCTAGATGGCGTGCGAATGGAATTCGAACTGCTTCAAAATGAGCGGATGGATCGCTGGAGTGAAAATCCACGACCATTTCAATCTTCATAACCCGGATATTCTGGGCGACTGCCGATATACCCGGCATTCTCCGTCTCAAGCCACGCTCTAAAATATTCTGAATTTGTGTAGTGGCATACCTGACAGCATAATCTGCAAATTCCCAAATAAGAGTTGAGCGATTTGAAACGCTATTGGGGTGAACCCAATTGTCGCCACTACCTAATGAATGCTCGTCTCCAAAATCAACATGGCGCTCGCGCAATAATAGAAGCGGATTTACATCAACATAAACATTTAGTGGCGCGGATCTGTATGGCCTATTGATTCGAAATGTATAAGTGCAGGTACCTTCAGTATCAAACTCCCCTGAAAGTCTATTGCCATATCTGCTTGGTCGCACTCCCTCTTGAAATAGAAGAGCTGCAAGTTGTGCGAACGAGACATCGGATGGGCAAGGGATGCGTAGTAATATCTGAATAAGATCAGGATATATGTCCCGTGAAGTTACTGCGGTGAATGCATTTGGTAGTGCCATAATACCTCCCACTACTAACTAGCTGGGCTTTGGAGTTTCGCCGCAGCAAGGTTTCAGATGGGGGTATTTTGAGGAGTTGGGCGCGCAAAGAAAGTGGACTCAAATTTCTATGGCCTGGAATTTTCCTCCACTAAATCCCTAAAGTAATACAAATGTGCTTCTTGATTTACGTTCAGTTGCTGGTTGCTGTTGTGGGTGGCAATTACAGAGGGATCATTGAATATACATGCTGAGAAATTTTCATAATTTCGGCTGGCGTGTAGGGGTGTCGTCGCACAACGTCATATAAACGAGGATAGGAGGTTTTGCGATTTGGATTCTGCAGGTGCTTCCACCGCTTTCGAAGCCTGTCATAGTACAGTCTTGCTACTGCTTCACCATCTGTTGGGTCTAAGGAGGCACTCGGATTGAACTGGCTATCTATACCCAATCGATACAGCAATTTTGAGACAGGTTTCCATAAGGCCAAAGAAGGCTTGTCTCTGCCGCATTCACTATGAAAAGCCATTTGAATAAATGTTTTCAGGCGATTTATGCCATCCTCTGAATAACTATCCGCGCGATATGCATACTCGTTATACTTTGGATGCCCTGCTGAGGCGGGCAAACCCGCTTTTACCGACTCATATTCAAAAGTTGCTTGCTGATGCTGGGCTTTTCGACCGTTGTCGAGACGATATGTTTCAACGGCGCGCAGCAGAATTATCAATTTCACCAGATCATAGGTGTTCTCGCAGACTTCAATCGCTTTTGCTTTTAGGCAATCAACATCAGCACAGCGAGGGAATTCAAATGCCACCGCTTCTGCGTCTACGCATCGAAGAAACTCTTGGGTAACAAGAAGCCTAATATCTGCATCAAATTGTGCGGTGGGTGTGTCCATTGCAGTGCTACTTCCAGAGGCTATGTAGACTTCTTGGTCCGGGCCAATAAAAACATGGATTTTCGTGATTCTCCATAGTGCGAGCTTTTTGTCGCGGTGCGCTCATTCCTGTAGGAACTTCCAGGGATATCGTGGAAAAAGCCGGATCGACATATTTTTGCTCATACTACGGAGTAAATAATCATCTAGTTTGAGGCGCCATGAAGTGTGTTCAGCAAAACATAACGAACCGTGGAAGGATGCCACTTCCCGCCATTCTTGCCGGGCAAGCCATCGGCATTCAGTTTCCTAGCGATGGCGTGAAAACTCTGCCCTGCTGCGTGCCACCCCTTAATGTCGTTCAGCACGCTTTGCTCTTGCGGATTATGCTCTAGAGCTGCCCCGGCCCGATCATATCCGTAGGGTGTTGGGCTGTAGGCTTGCCGGTGGCGCTTTTTATGGGCCAGGGCGCTGGCGGTCCGCTCGGCGATCAAATTTCGCTCAAGCTCAGCAAAGGCGGCCGTCATCGTAAGGAATAGCCGGCCCATGGCAGAGGCGGTGTTGACCGCCGTCCCCCCCAAATCGACCATATGAAGGGCCACGCCGGCACGGTCCCATTGTCGAGTTTGGCGCAGGGCATCTTCGGCATCCCTGAATAGTCGGTCCAGTTTCAGGGCAACGACATGGTCGGCGCGCTGCTCATTTAGAAGCCTCAGAAGCTCTGCCCCGCCCGGACGCTGGGAGAGGGGTAGGGAAGCACTCACACCCTCTTCCCGGATCACAGAAACCAGGCTGAGGCCGGTCATGGCGCAATAGCCCCGCAACCGTTCTTCCTGGGCGGGGAGGCTTACACCCCCCTTAACCTGTTCATCGGTTGAGACTCGGATATAGGCAATGGCATGCATGAATGGCTCCTGTCTGGACCCACCCACACCTGATCTAAATTGCAGGCACCTGCAAATCTAATCCGTATGAAACGGAACGGTTTTGTACGGTTTGGTCACTGCTTGATGGAGTGCAGTTCCTTGCAAGGAACAATAATCACTATTCCCTCTATGCTTTCCGGGCTGAGACAGTTGCCACTGCCATATTTCCAGCGAATGCATTGGCCCATAGTATTGTGCAGGGTGCATATGTCGAATGTAGGGCTTGGCATCTCTCCTCCGAGTGGAATCGACGAGCTTACTGGGATACACCCGCATTGGATTGCGATAGCAATTCCCAAAGCGGCGTAAACGCTCCACCGCCCACTGCGGCACCATTCAGCCAACCTTTCCACGGCAATTTACTTTCCTATATCCGGCATTATCCGGTTTGGGGGCGAGTGCTCAATCCAATGAAAATTATTCTCAGTGGATCGGGAATCACATTGCGAAATACGATTAGCTATTTCGCCGCGCATCGCGGACATCATCTAAGCCGACGCGGGCTCGCTCTCGGATGCCAATATAGGAATTGCCCGTATAGAAGTTGATAATCTCGCGAAAGATTCCCTCCGCGAGATCGAGGCATTTCTGTTTCAAGGCCGCTTCTGCAAGTGCGAATTGCACTTCCCATTTGCGTTTTTGCGTTTGAGACAAATAGCTCCATGACCCAAACGCATAGTGCTCCCGCTCTTGCTGAGAGAGGAGCGCAATACTTGCCTTTGCCAGCTTTACCTCTTCCCCATCGCAAGTAGCATCTGATTTCTTTGAAAATGAGGATACGGCGGACAGGCCATTGGTATGGCCCAATTGGCGGTCCTGTTGCTGCCTATACATTTTTTGGTTAAATGCCAGATCGCTTGCGCTGGGTTGGCAGGCTGAAACGCCAATGCTAATGCCAATGAGATAAACTGAGTTTTTCATGTAATTACGCATCTCTTCCCCCACTTCTGGTCGTTCATATCTCGAAAATATCCCATTTTGGGTTTATCCCAAAGGGGGATTTAGGCTGGCGGATCAAATATTTGGTTCCGCCATCGATGCCGAAATCGACATTCTCAAAAGAGTACAGGCGCTTCAGATTGGCCCTTGCACAGGAAAGGAAGCAGGCGTCACTGACACAGGCTGAGTTGGCCAAGCGACTTGGGAAGCCGCAATCTTATGTTTCTAAATATGAGCTTGGTGAGAGAAGATTAGACTTAATTGAATACTTGTATATTGCTCAAATAATTGGTTTCAATCCGATAGTATTCATTAAAAGAATAGCAAAAGACAATTCTTAATTGAGTATATACTATTGCTGAATTGTTAGAGGCAAGAAAATATCCCTTCAGGCAATTCAAGGACCCTCAAAAATACAATCTTGAGGCGCGTATGCGGCGCGTGCTACCAATCCTATGCGCTTAGTGGGCGAGGGCACGGGGGAAGCAAGATTATGAGTAAGGTGAAAATTGATATTTCTACGCATTTCTTGCCTGACGATCATCAGGTGTTTGTGCTGCATCCTGGGAAGAGAAAGAAATTTTATAAAGAGGTATTAGAGCAGCAGGCTGTATTCCTAGATTTGCCGGGCTTTAGCCTTAAGAAAAATGTCGATATTAAGTCGGATGATTTTCATGCGGCTTTGGAGATGTCAGCCGCTGTGGCCAAGTGGCATCGACTTGGCGCAGATCCTGATAAAAAGCCGTCCCGTGATCTCGCAAATTACAAAAATGAAAAAGCAAAAAAGAGTACGTTGAAGTCTCGCCTAGTGTCTGAATTTGAAGGGCTCTATTTCACGGCTCGCGTTGGAGATTTGATTGTATGCCCAGGCGATGGATATAATTCCCATGTTTTGATTGGGGAGATAACCAAGCCCTTTTCACCAGACTTTACTGCTTATTCTCGTCACTATCCTGGAGAAAAAATCCCTGCTCGGCAGGTTCGCTGGTTGTCTATTCAGCAGAAAAAGGCTTTCTACTCTGACCGCCTTATTTCATTGATGCAAAACCCGGCCGCACTAATCCGAATTTATGATCTGGTTGAAAGAAAAGAAATTTATGATGTTGCCTACAAGGATTACACGATAGGTAACGAGGGCGTTGGGCGAATTCTTATCAAGAATAGCCATATCGACCTGAAGGAATTCTCCCAGGGTATGGAAGTAGTTTCGTATTTTTCGGCTTTATATCATGCGAAGGATATTGGACAATTAGCTGATTTCTTAGCGCTTCCTCCAAAGGAAGCCATTGAAAAATTCTACAACCATACCTATTTCACTGATACCAGCATCAATATAAACAGTCCCGGCGAAATTGCCCAAAAGGCAATAAAGGCGGCGCTGCCGAGTTTTATTGGGATTATGCTGGCACTTGCAGCCATGCAGGTGGCGCCTACTGATGCCGCTGCGGCAGATTTCGTAAATTCTGCTTCTGGCGTTCCTTCTGGTTGCCAGATCGAAATTGCTGAGCGCGTTAAAGAGGCAATGAACATGATGCACATGGACATGTGGCAAGAGATTTGCGCAAAGCGCCGAGCAGCGACTGATGCGATAGGTATGGATACGCCCACAGAGGTCACGGTGGATGGCAAGTCGGCGACTGTGTCTGGGAATGCCGCCCCTTCGACCAAGCCAAAGGTTCCTAAACCTAACAAGTAGGTGGAGGTAGATCATGGAACGAATTAAAAATTTCTTCGCGATGACCAACACCCCGCTTTGGGTGGTGGTTCTCGGATTCCTACTAACCTTCGGCTTAAATTACGTTGTCGGCGAATACAAGTCGAAGGCGGATAGAGTTGAGCAAACAAAAGTTGCTGCCTACGTTTCGTTCGAGAACAAGGCCACGGAATTCAATGTGCTATTTGGATCGTTCGCATATGGCTTAATGAACCAGGATAAGGTGGACGAAAAGGCAAAAGGAGCACTTATCGATAATCTTAATTTGCAGCACACGCAGATCGAATTTTTTCAACAGTATGCTACCGCTGGCCAAGTCGAGATTTTCTCAAAGTATAAAGCTACACTTTATGAAACTCTGAGGGTGGTGCGTACTGTCGATGGTTTCGATGCTTTAGGGCAATCTTACCGATTGGTAGGAACCCTTCTCGATCAGCAGCGCACTCTTATTAAAGATATGCGCGTGATTGCGGGCATTACCTCGTAAACCATCGGGGACTTTAGGGGGGCTTCGTAGTTTAAAATAAAGCCCAAGATTTTTTGGACTTATAGAGACGCGGAGGTCTCATCAGTCCAGTCTCGGTTTTTGACAAAAATCCGTTGCCAGAAATTGCCACAACTAAAGCATAGTGAGATGGTATTGAGACCTATAGCAGGGCTAGTTGGGTAGCGGGCGCTGCCGTAACGCGTTGATATTTAAAGGCTCATACTGCTAGTTTTTGGTGAGCAGAGCTTTGGGAAGCTTCTGCTCTGCCATTGAGCTACACCCGCGCGCGGCCGGCCTTTAGGCTTGCGCCCTGGGCCTGGACCCTGGCCTTGTAGGCCTGCCCGCACCATAGCCAAGCACGGCTGGGGCGGCAAGCTGCCGCCTGGCCATGACAGCTGCCGGGCCGCCCCGTCGTCCCGTCGCTCCGCCGCCTCAGATCGGGAAGATCAGGCAGGTGGTGGTGCCATGGGCATAGAGCTTGCCGGCGGAGTCATAGATGCGCCCCTCCGAAGTGCCCACCTGCTTGCCGACATTGACGATCTTGCCCTCGCAGAACACCGGTCCGATCTTGTCGGAAAGGCCGCGCACCAGATGCACGCGGTATTCCAGCGTGGTGTAGCCCATGCCCTTTTTCAGCGTCGATTGGATGGCGCAGCTCATGGCGCTGTCCATCATCGTACCGGTGAAGCCGCCATGCACGCTGCCGATCGGGTTATAATGCCGCCGTTGCGGCCGCGCGGCGAAGACCACGCGGCCGATTTCGGCTTCGTGGATCCACATATTCATGCCTTCCGCGTTGGGTGCGCCGGGAATGCTGCCATCGATGATGCCGCGAAACAAATCGATGCCGTCCAGTTCGCGCAGTTTCTCCAGCGGCAGGATGCCGAAGGTCGGGTTGGCCGGCGGCTGGGCGTCGGCCGGAAACATCGGCGCGGCCTGGTCGGCCGGCAGGGCAGAGGCGGCGGGGGCGGCAGACATGGCAAAGGTTCCTTGGCTTTTTGGTTTTATGAGTGTATATACACATAATATGGATCGCGATCCCAAACGCAAGCCCTTTGATGGGCCTGGTATCGACAGCCCGGCAAAGCAGCCGGCTGCTGACAGCCCATTCCCTTCTGCCATGCCAGACGGCCGCGAATTCTGCCCCTGCTTTGAATCCCGCCGCCTGGCCCGGCGCATCAATGGCTATTACGAGGCCCGTATCGGCCCATTGGGCCTTACCTCGCCGCAATTCAGCCTGCTCGGCTTCCTGCTCGCCCGGCCCGGCTCCTCGATCCGCGAGCTGGCGCAGATGCTGGATGTGGACCGCACCACGGTGTCGCGCAATCTGGCCCTGATGCTGAGGCAGGAACTGGTGATCCAGGCGCCCGATCCGGCTGATGGCCGCCGCCGGTCCTTGCGCGCCACCCCGGCGGGCAAGCTGGCCTGGCGCGCCGGCCTGGCCGCCTGGCGCGCGGCGCAGGATGATTTCAAGCGCGAGATCGGCGGCGCGGCGGCTTTCGCCGGCCTGATCGGCCTGATGCGCCAGACCAGCGCCGGCCTGCCCCAGGCCGAAGCGCCTGAACCCGGCCCTGGCGCCGAGGCCGGCGGCGGCGAATAAGCCCCAGTTTACGTTGTGCTTTAGTCGAAAGCCGGGCTTCTCGCGCTTGGCCTGCAGAGCGCTTTTGTGAATAATCGCCGCGACCCGCATGGCCCGCCGCCGCCATGCTATAAGAAAATGCCGTCAGGGAGGGACATCATCGCCGAGAATGAGCTGTTTCCGGTTGCCGCCGATTGGGCCAAGCGCGCCTGGATCGATGCCGGCAAATACCAGGCCATGTATCAGCAATCTGTGCGTGACCCGGAAGGCTTCTGGGGCGAGCAGGGTAAGCGGCTGGATTGGCTGAAGCCCTATACCAAGGTGAAGGATGTCTCCTTCGCCAAGGAAGACCTGCATATCCGCTGGTATCACGATGGCGTACTCAACGTCTCGGCTAATTGCATCGACCGCCATTTGGCCAAGCGCGGCGACCAGACGGCGATCATCTGGGAAGGCGATGATCCCACCAAGGCGGAGCACATCACCTACAAGCAACTGCATGCCGAGGTATGCAAGCTGGCCAATGTGATGAAGGCCAACGGCGTGAAGAAGGGTGACCGCGTCACCATCTATCTGCCGATGATCCCGGCCGCCGCCTATGCCATGCTGGCCTGCGCCCGCATCGGCGCGATTCATTCCGTGGTGTTCGGTGGCTTCTCGCCGGACAGCCTGGCCAACCGCGTGCAGGATTGCGACTCGAAATTCATCATCACCGCTGATGAGGGCCTGCGCGGGGGCCGCCCGGTGCCGCTGAAAGCCAATGCCGATGCGGCGCTGAAAACCTGCCCCGGCGTGGAAAAGCTGCTGGTGGTGAAGCATACCGGCGGCAAAGTGGATTGGATTCCGGGCCGCGATATCTGGCTGCATGAGGAAGCCGCCAAGGTTTCCGCCGATTGCGCGCCGGAGCCGATGAATGCGGAAGACCCACTTTTCATCCTCTATACCTCGGGCTCCACCGGCAAGCCCAAGGGCGTGCTGCATAGCTCGGGCGGCTATCTCGTCTTCGCCTCCATGACGCATCAATATGTGTTCGATTATCACGATGGCGATATCTACTGGTGCACCGCCGATGTTGGCTGGGTCACCGGCCATAGCTATATCCTCTATGGCCCGCTGGCCAATGGCGCCACCACGCTGATGTTCGAGGGCGTGCCGAATTACCCCGATAGCTCGCGCTTCTGGCAGGTGATCGACAAGCACCAGGTCAACATCTTCTACACCGCGCCCACGGCGATCCGCGCCCTGATGCGCGATGGCGAGGGCCCGGTGCAGAAAACCAGCCGCAAGTCGCTGCGCCTGCTCGGGTCGGTGGGCGAGCCGATCAACCCGGAAGCCTGGCTGTGGTATCACCGCGTGGTGGGCGAGGGCCGCTGCCCGATTGTCGATACCTGGTGGCAGACCGAAACCGGCGGCATTCTCATCACGCCTTTGCCCGGCGCCATCGCGCAGAAGCCGGGCTCGGCGACGCTGCCCTTCTTCGGCGTGAAGCCGGAAATCGTTGATGGTGAAGGCAAGCTGCTGGAAGGCGCCACCGAAGGCAATCTCTGCATCTCCGATGGCTGGCCGGGCATGATGCGCACGGTCTATGGCGATCATCAGCGCTTCATCGATACCTATTTCTCCACCTTCCCGGGCAAGTATTTCACCGGCGATGGCTGCCGCCGCGATGCCGATGGCTATTACTGGATCACTGGCCGCGTGGATGATGTGATCAACGTATCGGGCCATCGCATGGGCACGGCGGAAGTTGAGAGTGCGCTGGTGGCGCATGCCAAGGTGGCCGAGGCCGCCGTGGTGGGCTATCCGCATACCATCAAGGGCCAGGGCATCTATGCCTATGTCACGCTGAATGCCGGCATCGTCGCCACCGATGAGCTGCGGGCTGAACTGGTGAAGCATGTGCGCACGCTGATCGGGCCGATTGCCACGCCGGACCTGATCCAATGGGCGCCGGGCCTGCCGAAAACCCGCTCGGGCAAGATCATGCGCCGCATCCTGCGCAAGATCGCCGAGAATGAATTCGGCGCGCTCGGTGATACTTCAACGCTGGCTGATCCCAGCGTGGTGGACGACCTGATCAACACCCGCCAGAATAAGGGCTGAGGCCACCTGTGAAGGCCCAAGCGGGCGGCATTGCCGCCCGCTTTTCCTTGTCGCTGGCTTTACTGCTTCTGCTGCAATGTCAGGCAGGATGGCGCGCAACTGAGTTTGGGCAGTTCCAGTTCACCCTCGAACTCAAGCTTGATTGCCCGCTCAGCCTTTTGCAAATCCTCGCTTTTCATGCCGCTCTGCAGAACCAGGCTGAAGCTTGGCTCCTGCTTGGTGGATTGCGACATCACCCCGGCCCTGAACAGGATCGGTGGCGTGCCGGCGACACTGCCTTTGATATGCTCTGATTTCAGCGCCTGCAGGTCGGGATAGGCGCGCCGCCCCTGGGGCGGCAGAACCAGCAGCACCTGTTCGCTCGCCGGATCAAGCTTGGTATCGCCACTGGCGGTTTTCACCGTAATCGAGCCACCGGCTTCATCGGCATAGTAGACAGGCCGGGTAGTGATCGGCAGCGGCAGGCCAACGGCATCCTGCCGCATCATCACCTGCATACGCATATCCAGCGCGGTGCCGTTTGTGTAGCCAATATCGCTCAGCGCCTTGTCCAGGGTTAGCAGCAGCGTACGGCCATCGGCATCATACTTGCTGCTTTTCACCGCCACCGGTTTCCAGGCCAGGGCTGCGGCGCCTGCTACCGGCTCTGGCCTCACTTCCAGGTTCACCGAATGGAAGGCCTCCAGCGGCGGGCTGGTGATCACGCGCACCAGCGTGTCAGTGCCGAAAAGCCGTGGCTTTGCCAGCGACAGGTTCGGCGTGGCGGGAGTGCGGCCGCTGGCGCAATTGGGATCCTTGTTGACATTAATGGGGTAGCTGGCGGTTCCATTGCGTGTGGCGATTTCCAGCCGGTCTTTCGGCTTGCCACCATCCACACTGCCGGCGCGCTGCAAACCGGCAGTCCTGAACGTGATAGCCAGCCCGTTCATGTCTGGCAGCACCCGCAAGCCGCTATTCTTGCTGCCATTCAGGAAAGCCTCTGTGCCGCGCCAGACATTGGCGCCATAGGCCAGTAAAGTGATCTCATCGCCACAATAGAGCAGATCGGTCGGCTCCACGCGGGCAATGCGCGTGGTGGCTAGCGAGCCGCCGAGGCTGCGATAGGCAAGAGCTTCAGTAAGGCCGTCGAGATCGGCCCGGTTGCGTGGCAGCGGGCGGTGGAAAAAGCGCCGCGACACGAAGGCCGCATCATCCGTCGCCAGCAGCTTGCCGTTATGCCAGTTGCCGATCCAGGCGGTCTCGTAGAGGAAGGTGGCGTGTGGCCACCAGCCGGGCACGGATACATCCGCTACCACCGGATAGCTGCGCATGGCTTGTTCCAGATTGATTGCCTTTTTCTGCGGATCGAGCGCCGCCTGTGGCCCGAAAATCCAGCCGAATTGCGCCTTCTGCGGTGTCCAGCCACATTCAACGATATCGCTGTCGTCCAGCGTGAATGCCTTATCCTGCTTACCTTTAGTGGCGATTATGCGCGCTTCAGGTCTTAAGAAAGCGGAGTAGGGGAAGCAAACTTCTTCGGGGCGATCGGCCTCGAAATAGGCAGAACTTGTGCCTTGAGCCTTGTTTTTTTCCTGGTGGCGCAACCGGCGGGCAAAAGCGACTTCTTCCTCTACCCCAGTTATTTTTTTCCGCCCCTGATTGTTCAGGCGAACTGTTTGGCCTGATGCACTGCGATCAGAGAAGCCAACCACGATTGGCAGCCTTTCCAGCGCGTCCACCTGGCCGCGCGCGGAACGCAGATAGCTCAAATCCGCGCCAAGATTGGCGCCCTGCAACTGGGCTGCCACGTTCAAGCCGAGTTCCAGTGAATTAATTGCCGATGCGACGGTTGAAACACGCTGCGCCAGTTCCTGCGGTGTTGCGGCATAGGCAAAAGCGCCCTGTCCGGATTCAAAATGCGCCTGTCCTATCTGCTCCTGGAATATGGCTGGTATGGTTTTTCTGAATTGCTCGTCATGGCAATCGCCTTGGCTATCGCTAATGATTTCGGCTTTGCGGATGGCCTCGATCATCGCCTCCGTTGCGCCTGCCCCTTGAGGCGTGGTCATTTCCATGCCGGTATTCGACCAGTTGGCGGTGCGCCGCAGTTGATCGGCCCAGTATTGTATCTCCAGGATGCGGTTGAGCAGGCTTTCCACCCGTGGGCGTTCGCTTTCCAGGAAACTCCAGTCGCCCATGCCGCGCAGCGATGCGGCCAGGACCGATGACAATTCGGCGCCGCTTGGCCCTGGATCGATCAATTCGAACACTGCCCGGTAATAGCGTCGCTTGTTATTTGCATCAGAGTTCTGTGACACCGGAACATCGAATAGCTGGCGCACCTCGATCGCCTTCTGGGTCTCAATGCACCGCACGGTCGGTTTCCCGGCTCGTTTGGCTGCTCCGATGATGACCAGATAGCGCGCCGTGTCCTTCAGATAGTCTTGATGCGTGACGTCGATCTCGCTGCTGTAACGCAGCGGATGGGGTTTGCTGTCAGGGGCTTGGGGCGCCGGATTAGCATTGACCCTTATGGTGACATTACCGGTGGGCGGCGCCGCCACCACGGGGGCAGGCGGCGGGCTGGCCGCGTTTATTGCTCCGGTCTGCACCGGTGTGACCGGTGCCGCTGCCGGCACATCGGAATGTGTCGGAAGTTGCGGTGATGGCGCGGGGGAGGGGCGTTCGGCAGCGGGGGCTGCCGAGGCCGCAGGCGGCTGATAGTTGCGGAATGCGGTTTGAACCATCGCCGTTTCGCCAACCAGCTCTTTGAGCAGCTTGAGCACCTCAGCTGAGTCGGCGCGGTCGGTGATGGTTCGGGCCGAAGAATAGAGATGGGGCGGCACCACCAGCCTCAACACCTGGGATGTGGATTTATCTCTTGCCTCGCTGTCTGGCGGCAATGCCTGCCCAGTATCGAGATCATAGGTGACATAGCGGAATAGTTCACGCTGCACCGCCAGCGTGGAATAGGCGGTGTCCACATGCGGCCTCGCCCGATCAGTGCTGCGGAAGGCAAAGCCATTCAGGCGATAGGAGACATGTGACAGCCAGAGGCGATAGAGATTGGCGTAGTCGCTGACCTGCAGGCGTGGCGGCAGAATGGTCAGGCGCGCCACGCCGTATTTATCCTTATGCTCGCCTGGTGCCACTGTGGCGGTGAATTGCAGCCTGTAAAGCGCATTGCCGCTATGGTCATGGCTGTCATCGAGTAATTCGCGCGCTTGGCCGAAGCGGATTTCGCCGCGATAAGCGATCAGGTCGCGCAGCCGCTCCTGGGGCGTGGCACTGATATCGGCAGAGCGTGGCGTGTCGGTGGCTGGCAGGGTGATGGTTGAATGTGTGGTGCTGGCAGGCGGCGCCTTTTGCTTTTCGGCCAATTCCTTCTTGAGCCGCTCATTCTCGTCTTTATAGTTATTGACTTCCGTTTGATTGATCGGGGGAAGCTGGGTGGTGGTGTTGGCATCCGGCGTGGTGTTCAGATCCTTGATGGCCTGATTCTGCTGTTGCTGCAGGCGCGTGAGCATGATCTCGCGCTGCTTCACGGCGATGTCGGCATCTAGGCGCTTGGCTTCGTCTTCCCTCTGCAGCTGAGTGCGTAGCGCGGGATCGACCGAAGCCGAGGCCTTGCCGCGAAATGAGGAGGTGTATTGCAGGATGCGTTTTAACTGCGGCTCGAATGTCTCGCCTTCGCTCTTGTCCAGCATGCGGTTCAGGAATTCCACTTCCTGGCGTCGGTCATTGAGGATGGTTTCGCGGGCGTAGATCTGCGGATCGCTGAGCTGGATCGCGGCGGCCGATTGCGGCGCCGTTTCGTTGATCTTGTGCACCGAGACGGCGTAGGGGTCGGGGTTGCAGGAGGTCAGGCCAAGGCTTGCCGCGATGGTGGCAACCCTGACGACGGATGAAGCCGAACTGGCACTTTTCGCCATGCACGCCCCCGATTTCTAGTATTTGGTGTCTGGCATACTACCAATAAGAATATTGTTGGCAATGAAAACCAGTAAGAGGGGAATTTCCCAGGAAAAGACTGGGGTTATGGTGCGGCGTGCAGCTCACAAGCCGCAGCGTTTCCACTGGCCGATATCCCAATGGAAATGGCTGCTATGGGCGGCGTCGGTATTCGGCGTCAGCACCACCGAGAAATAGTCGCAGCTCTTGCGCGCCACTTCGCGCAGGTAATCGCCGAAGCGGTCGCGTGCGCGCCATTGCCGGTTGATCGAGATGGTGGTCTCGTCCAGCAGGCTGAAGCCCCAGATATCGATGGCGCGGCCATGGCCATGCTCGGAGACACGAGCGCCATTGCCGGTCATGCGCTTGCAGGTGAAGCCGCCGGCATGGTTCAGGCGGCGCAACGGCTTATTGAAATAGGTCAGCGCCGCCGGCTGCAGCACGTCGCGCTCGAATTCCATCAGCCGCAACGCCATCGGGCAGGTCAGCTCCACCGGCCGGTTCAGCTCAACATTGCTGCGGATCAGCTTCACGCCGTTATTCAGCGTGCAGCCATCGCGGCCCGGCTCGGCCTGGGCGATCAATTCAAACTGCGCACCCGCCGCCGCCAGGTCATTGAGGCAGACCGATTGGATCGCATCGCGGTTGGGCCAGAGCTGCAAGCCGGGCTGCGGCACCACCACGGGCGCGGCGGGCGGCGGCGCGGGCAGGGGCCGCGGCGCCTGGGCACAGGCTGCCAGAAGCCCGAGCAGGGCCAGCGCGATTACGCTGCGCATCTGTCTCATTCGCTCACCGGCAGCCACAACACCTCCTCGATGCGCTCAGCGCCGCAGAGCAGCAGCACCAGGCGGTCCACGCCCAGCGCGATGCCGGCGCAATCGGGCAGGCCGTGTTCCAGGGCGCTTAGGAAATCCTCATCGATGGGATAATCATAGCCGTAGAGTGATTTTTTCAAGGCCATGTCGGCGGTGAAGCGGCGGCGCTGTTCGGCGGCATCGGTCAGTTCGGAAAAAGCATTGGCCAGTTCCACGCCGCAGGCATAAAGCTCAAAGCGCTCCGCCACATGCGGCGCGCCCGGCTTGGGCCGGCTCAGCGCCGCCATATGGATCGGATAATCATAGAGGATCGTTGGCACGCCTAAGCCCAGTTTCGGCTCGATGCGCTCCAGCGCCAGGCGGAAATACAGATCGTCCCAGCTATCGCCAGTATCCACGCGTAGGCCAATCGCGGCACAGGCCGCGCGCATGGCGATCAGGTCGGGTTTCAGCGGATCGGCACCGATACAAGCGGCCAAATCCAGCCCGCCATGCAGGCGGCAGGCCTCCGCCACGCTCAGATACTGCCAGGGCAGATCAATGCGTGCTTCCAGCCCCTGCCAGCGCAGCCGCGTCTCGCCGGTGGCTTCCGCCACCGCCCGCAACAGGCCCTCGCAATCGGCCATGATGGCGCGGTAATCCACGCCCGCGCGATACCATTCCAGCATGGTGAAGGCGGGGTGATGCAACGCCGCGCGCTCGCCATTGCGGAATACGGGGGCGAGCTGGAACAGCTTTGCCTCGCCCGCCACCAGCAGCTTCTTCATGGCGAATTCCGGCGAGGTATGCAGGTAGAGCGCCTGCTCAGTGCCATCGGGATGTTCCAGCCGCGTGGCGAAGGCCTTCAAATGCGGCTCCAGCCCGGGCGAAACCTGCAAGGCCGGGGTCTCTACTTCCACAAAGCCGGCACCGCCGAAAAAGCCCCTGATCCCGGCCAAGGCCTTGGCGCGGCGCAACAGATGGGGCCGCCGCCGGGCATAGAGCCCGGGCCGCCACCATTCCGTTCCTGTTTTGCGCATGGATTCAGGCCCCGAATCGGGTTGTTTCACCCTATATGACCTGATAGTTTCCCGCCGGCTTTTACGCAAGCGGGCTGTTTAACGGCCCGTTTTTCGACTCCAGAGGATCAGTATCATGAAGGTCAATGCCAACCAGTTGCGCAAGGGCAACGTGGTCGAGATCAATAACAAGCTTTTCGCCGTGATGACGGCGCAGAATATCCAGCCCGGCAAGGGCACCCCGGTCACCCAGCTCGACCTGCGCGACCTCGCCACCGGGCTCAAGATCAGCGAACGCTACCGCACCACGGAATCGGTCGAGCGCGTGTTCATCGAGAACCGCGAATTCACCTTCCTGTTCGCCGAGGGCGACACGCTGACCTTCATGGATGTGGAGAATTACGAGCAGCTGCCGGTGCCGCGCGACGTGGTGGGCGATGGCTCGGTCTACCTGCAGGATGGCATGAAGGTGGATATCGCGCTCTATGACGGCAAGGCCGTGAGCGTGGACCTGCCGCAGACCGTGATCCTGGATGTGGCCGATACCGAGCCGGCCGTGAAGGGCCAGACCGCCGCCTCCTCCTACAAGCCGGCGATCCTCTCGAATGGCGTGCGTATCATGGTGCCGCCCTTCGTCGGCGTGGGCACCCGCATTGTCATCAACGTGGCCGAGAATGCCTATATGGAACGCGCCAAGGACTAAGCCTTAAGCGCATCCGCTGCCGATCAAGCCCGCCGCAACCCGGCGGGCTTTTTCTTTGCCTAGCCGAAGCTCAAGCCTGTGCGGCGGCGCCAGAGCAGCCAGGTACCCAGGCCGCCGAGCAGGGTGAGCGGCAGCATGGCGGGATAAATCCAGCCGCCGCTTAAGCCCGGCAGGTTGGCGGCATAGAGCGGCCCCATCAGGAAGGTGGCGGTGGCGAGCAAAGCGGCATTGCCGGCGCCATAGAGCGTCTGCGCTGTGGCCGAGGCGGCCGGGTCGCAGCGTTCGGCCATGATGCGCATGGCGCCGAGATGCGCCGCGCCGAAGGTGGCGGCATGCAGGATCTGCAGCAGCACCAGCGAGGTCATGTCAGTCACCATGCCCTGCAAACTCCAGCGGATGACGCCGCCCGCCACCGCCAGCGCCAGCAGCCCCACGCCGCCCAGCTTCAGCCCCACGCGCTGGCCCACGGCAAACAGGATCACTTCCGCGATCACGCCCTCGGCCCACAGGAAGCCGATCTGCGCGTCGCTTAAGCCAACGCTGCGCCAATGCAGGGTGCCGAAAGTGTAGAAGGCGGCGTGCGTCGCCTGCAAACAGGCATTGGTCATCAGGAAAATGCGGAAATCGCTGTTGCGCAGCAGCCGCAAGGCCGGCGCGCCGGCGCGCGGGCGATCCAGCGGCAGGCGGATATCAGGCAGCAGATGGCTGGCGGCCACGATGGGCAGCATGCCGGCCATGATGATCCAGAAAATCCAGGATTCGTCGCGGCCCTTCAGCAGCAGGCCGGCGAGATAGGCGCAGACCAGGAAGCTCATGCTGCCCCAGAGCCGCATGCGACCATATTGCGTGCCATGGCGCGCCGCCGTCAGCACCGCCAGGTTTTCCGTCAGCGGCGCGATCGGCGCCCAGATCAGCGCATGCAGCGCGCCCACCAGCAGCAAAGCCGTGAAATTATCGGCGAAGGCGAAGCCGGCGAAGATGATCAGGCTGCCCCAGGAGCAGACCTGGATCGCCAGTCGGCGCTCGCCATTCCTGTCCACGATATGCGCCGCCAGCGGCCCGGCAATCAGCCGCAGCCAGATCGCCATGGACAGCATGATGGATATCTGCGTCGGGTCCAGCCCCTCGCTTTGCAGCCACACTGCCCAGAAGGGCAGATGCACGCCGGGCACGGCGAACAGCGCGACAAAGAACAGGCTGACGCAGAAACCCGGCGTAAGCCGGCTGGATGGGTCGGGCGGGGCGGACATGATCGCCATATTGCCGCAAGTCGCTGCTTATGGCACCGGTTCCGGCGCCTCCAATACGCGGATTTCGCTGGCCAGGGCCTCGGCCTGGTGCAGGCGGCGGGTAAGCACCAGCAGCAGGGGCGCGCTGCCCAGTTCGATGGGCTGCAGCGGTGCTGGCGGCGGCTCGGGTGCCACTGATGGCGGCGCGCCCAGGATATCCAGCAGCCGGGCATTATGCGTGGCCAGCAGACGCTGCAGCAGAGGCGGCTCGATCTCGCGGCCGCGCATGCGCAGCACGATATGCAACGCCGCCAGATGCGACATCAGGCGATAACTCAAGCTAAGGAACAGCCGCTTGCGCGGCAAATCCACGCTCCAGGCGCCGGGCTCATCGGGCATGCGCTTCAGCACGCCGGCGAAATCGGCGATGGCATCGAACAGATCCTTGCGCGCCAGGCGATAGGTCTGGTCCGGCGGATTGAGTTTCAGCGCCTGACGGGCATATTTGCGTAAAGCCCGCAGCAGATTGGCGCCGCGATCCGGCAGGCCCTGGCGTTCCCAATTGGGCCAGAGATAGCTGAAACCCCAGGCGATCAGCGCGCCGATCAGCGTATCCACCAGCCGTTCCACCAGCAGGCTTTCCGGGCTCGGGTTGATGAAATGCATCATCAGCAGGGCCATAACGGCGGCCGATACGGCGGTGACGCGATAGCGCACCGGGGCATAGGCATGGCTCAGGCCGATGCTCAGGGCGGCCAAGCCCAGCAGCCAGGGATCAGAGAGGAAATGCAGCGCCAAAGCTGCCAGCACGCAGCCAAACAGGTTGCCGATCAAGCGGTCCTTCTGGCGCTGGCGCGTGGCGCTGTAGCTGGCGCGCATGATCACCGCCACGGTCAGCATGATCCAGCTGCCATGGGGGAACCAGGGCCGGATCATCAGGCTGATGAGATAGCCGCAGAGAATGGCAAGGGAGAATCTGAGCGCGTAGCGGAAGATCGGCGAGGTGCGGCGGAAATGCCGGGCGATGATGCGCCAGCCATAGGGCCGGGGCGGCAGGAAATCCTCCGGCGTCACCGATTTCAGCATCGCATCGGCGGTCGCGTCATCACGCGCCACCGCCTGCTGCCGGCTCACCGCCTGCACGGCGTTATTGATGCGCGCAAAGGCGGCGCGCAATTCCAATGCGGCGCGGTGGGCCTCGGCATTCGGGTCGTCTGCGGCGGCGAGCAAGTCGGCGGATTTGTTTTTCAGCTTGGCGAGATCGGCTTCCAGGGGATCGAGCGCCGGGCAGGGCGCATGGCCGGCGATTTCCTCGGCCAGCATCTCCACGCGGTCGGCCAGGCGCAGCACGATGTCGCGCAGCGCCGGCAGCGGCGTGCTGCGGTCGCCATAATGCTGGCGCAGCAGGGCGTAATCGATCTGGCTCGATAGCACGGTCTCGAAGGCATCGAGCAAAGCCACCAGACCGGCCGCCAGGCGATGCTCGTCGGCGGCCTCGATATGGCGCAGCAGCAGGTTGCGCGCCGCTTCCACGCGCTCCATCAGCGTCACCTGGCGCTCGATCAGCCGGTCATAGGCGCGGTCCAGCGGCTCGGCCGGGTCATAGAGCGCGGCTTTCTCGCGCGTGTAATCGGCCAGGCCGCGCAGGGCGCCCACCAGCGCGATGCGCTTATGCCGGCGCTCCAAGAGGCTGGCCATCGCCGTGCCATAGACCAGATAGCAGGCGCCGCCGATTGCATAGAGCAGGCTATGCTGCAGGATTGCGGCGCGGTCATGCAATTCGGCGCCGAGCATGAAGATGGCAGCCAGGATCATCGCCATGCACAAGGCCAGGGCGGCCTTGCCATGGGCCGTCATCATGGCGGCGGCAAAGCCGACCAAGGTGAGCAAGGGCGCCATCAGCCAGGGATAGGGTGCCGCCAGGCCGGTGGCGAGCGTGATGGCACTGCCCAGCACCAGCGCCAGCAGGAAGCCGCGCCGCTTATGCGCCGGCGGCGAGGGCGTATCGACGATGGAGACGCAGATAGCGCCCACGGCCGCTGCCGCCCCGGCCTCGAAACCGGCCACGGCGCCGAAGCCCAAGGCCACCAGGGCGACGCCGAGTGCTGCGGTGGCGCCGCTTAAACTCTGCTGCTGGGGCAGCGCCAGCGATGTCAGGCTGAACAGGGGCCGCATGGCCCCATCCTATCAGGCGGGATTGAGGTTTTTATAGTGAAACGAGCAATCCTCCGGCGCCCCGCCATGGGGCGGCTGGGCATAGCCCGGGATGATGCCGAACAATATGTAGCCGAGTTCCTGATACAGCGGCTCGGCGCTGTCCTTGTGCCGCGTATCCAGCACCAGCAGATGGCGGCCGAGCTTGGCGGCTTCCGCTTCCGCCGCCAGCATCAAGGCGCGGCCCAAGCCCTGGCGCCGTGCCCGGCGATGCACCAGCAGCTTCTTCACCTCGGCGCGGTGCGGCTGGTTCGGCGGCGTATCCAGCCCCAGCAAAACCGTGCCGCTCAAAAGCCCTTGCGCATCGCGCGCCACGAAGATGCGGTTATCGCCGCGCCAGCGCGCCCCGATGATCTGGCGCCAGAAGCTCGCCGCATCCTCCAAGGTGAAAGGCTCGACAAAGCCCACGCTGGCGCCGCCGGCCACGCAATCATGCAGCACCTCGGCCAGCTCATGGATCAGGCTTTCCGCCTGCGCGCCATTCAGTTGGCTGATCATAGGCGCTTCTCCAGGAAGATCAGGTCGAGCCAGCGCTCGAATTTCCAGCCCACCTCGCGCAAACAGCCGGCTTGCGTGAAGCCCAGGCCCTGATGCAGCCGCAGGCTGGCGGTGTTATCGGCGGTGATGCCGGCGATCATCACATGGGCTTGCTGTGCGCGGGCGCGCTCGAACAACACGGGCAGCAATTGCTTGCCTAGCCCCAAGCCGCGCTTGGCTGGCGCGATATAGATGGCGTTTTCCACGGTGTGGCGATAGGCCGGCCAGGGCCGGAAGGGGCCATAAGAGGCGAAGCCCAGCACGGCATCGCCTTCCACTGCCAGCAGCACCGGCAGCTGCTGCGCCTGCTTGGCGGCGAACCAGGCAAGCTGGGCGTCGAGCGTGCGCGCGGCATAGTCGAACACGGCGGTGGTGTTCAGCACCGCGTCGTTATAGATCGGCAGGATCGCCGCCATGTCGGCTTGGGTGGCGTCGCGGATGATCATCCTCGGCTCTTGGCGATGATGACGAGATAGCGCGCCGGCTTGCGGCCGGGATTGAAAAAGCCATGCGGCTGATCGAGGGCCGTGTAGAGGCAATCGCCGGGGCCGATATCGAAACGTTGCTCGCCGAGATGAAAGCGCAGCAGGCCGTCCTGGCCCAGGATATGCTGATCGTAATGCGCCGGATTGAGCGCCGGATAGTCGATGCGCGCGCCGGCGGGCAGCATGCCCTGCACGATCTCCACCGGCGACGGTGTGCCGCCCGGCGTCACCGCGCGGCGCTCAAAGCCGGTATCGGGATCGCGCCAGAAGGGCTGGGCGCCAGCCTTGAGCAGTACGCTGCGCCCGCCTTCCTCGATGCCGGCCATCAGCGAGGACAGTGTGATGCCCAAACCGGCGCAGAGCTTGCCCAGCAGGGCGGCCGTGGGGCTCGATTCGCCGCGTTCGACGCGGGAAATCATGGCGCGGCTGACAGCCGAGCGCTCGGCCAGCTGCTCCAGCGTCAGGCCCTGCGTCTCGCGGCGACTTTTCAGCCGTTGCGCGATGCGGGTTTCGATATCGGAAGAGTCATTCATTGGAATAATATCTACCATATTGGAAATCGTCGCGCAACGGCTTTTGCTATGCTAGGAACTTTTCATGGATTGGATCGATACCCTGTTGAGCTGCCCGCCCAACCGCAATGTACCCAGCGACGGCCGTTCGCCGTTTCAGCAGGATGCCGACCGCATCGTGTTTTCCTCAGCCTTCCGCCGGCTGCAGAACAAGACCCAGGTGCATCCGCTGCCCCATACCGATTTTGTGCGCACGCGGCTCACCCATTCCATGGAAGTGGCCTCTGTCGGCCGCTCGCTCGGCGGCCAGGTGGCGCGCAAGCTGCCGGCCGCTTTGCTCGGCAGCCATCCGCATCTCGCTGCCGATCTCGGCGATATCGTCGCCGCTGCCTGCCTGGCGCATGACATCGGCAATCCCCCGTTTGGCCATACCGGCGAGCAGGCGATGCAGCATTGGTTCGATGAGCATCTTGGCCTCGCCGTGGGCGACGGCGAGCTGGACGAGGCCGAGCAGACCGACTTCCTGAAATTCGAAGGCAACGCGCAAGGCTTCCGCATCCTCACGCGGCTGCAGATGGACCGCAACGAAGGCGGCATGCGGCTGATGGATGCCACGCTCGGCGCCTTCACCAAATATCCCACGGGTGCTGCGGCAGCGCAGGGCCGCCACGCCGATTATGTCGGGCGCAAGAAGCATGGCTTCATGCAGGCCGAGGCGCAGCTTTTCGCCGATCTGGCCGGGCGGCTGCATTTGCAGGCCATCGCGGGCGCGGCGCAGGCCTGGGCGCGCTATCCGCTGGCCTATCTGGTCGAGGCCGCCGACGATATCTGCTACAGCGTGATCGATGTGGAAGATGGCGTGAAGCTTGGCCGCATCAGCTTCAGCGAGGCGGAAGAGCTGTTCCGCCCGATCATCGGCGCCGATCTCGGCTCGCGCTATGCCGCGCGCACAACGGACGAAAAGCTTTCCACTTTGCGTTCGCGCACCATCGGCAGCCTGATTGATGCCTGCTGCGCGGCTTTCGTGGCGTCAGCGCCCAGCGTCTCGCTGATCGATGCCACGCCGCATGCCGCCAGCGCCAAGGCGCTGAAAACCCTGGCGCGCGACCGCGTTTATCGCTGGGAGCGCACGGTGACCAAGGAACTGGAAGGCATCGCGGTGATCCAGCGGCTGCTCGATCTGTTTGTTGGCGCGCTCAATGCTGGGCCGCGCCATGTCACCGCCCAGCGGCTGCTCGATCTGGTGCCCAATTACCCGCATAACGCCGCGCGCTACCAGCGCCTACTGGCCATCACCGATTATATCTCCGGCATGACCGACCGCTATGCCGTGGACATGCAACAGCAATTACGCGAGATCAGGCTTTAAGCCGCTTGTTGTCACCCTCGCGAAAGCGAGGGTCCCATTTTCTTGTCATGTCATTAAAAAATGGGATGCCCGCTTTCGCGGGCATGACGGATTACTTTTCTCTCAGCCGTCAGGCCTTCACACCGCATCATGCAGGATGATGCCGAGCGTCGTGCGCTCGCCGCTGGTTATCTCGCTCACGCCATGGCGCATGGCGGCCCGCAGATAGCCGCGCGCGCCCTGCACCGGCCGGTCATTCACCGGGAAGATCAATAGCTCGCCCTGCGCCGGATTGAGCACGCGGCCGATGCTCTGCTGTCGGGGCCGGTTCTCCACCAGCAAAAATTCGCCGCCGGTGAAATCTTCGCCCGGTGCGGAGAGCATCAGCACCGCCTGCAGCGGAAACACCGTCTCGCCATAAAGATCCTGGTGCAAGCGGTTATAGTCGCCGGCATGATAGCGCAGCATCAGCGGCGTTGGCCGCGTCTGCCCCGCCGCGTGGCAGCGGGCGGTGAAATCGGCCAGTTCCGCAGGATACGAAGCCTCATGCCCCAGCGCGCGCATCAGCCGGTTGGCGATCGGCGCCAGGCCGGCATAGAGCATGGTCCGCAAGGCTTGGATCGCGCCGGGCAGCGGATAGGCGAAATAGGCATATTCGCCTTGGCCGAAATTATGCCGCGCCATCACGATGCGCTTGCGGAACAAGGCATCATCGCCATAGAGGCCTGAGAGCGTGCGGCAGGTTTGGGCTGAGGCCAGCCCTGGCAGGCGGACAACGCCTTGGGCAAATAAAGCCGCCTGCACCTGGTCCCAGTCGATATTTTCCGTCTGGAAGCTGATCGAATCCGTCATATCTATAGTCTAGCCTTAAGCGGGTGCGCTGCGCTTCCCGCTTCTTGCGCCCATATCACTGGAGGCCGCATGCGTTGCCTGATCCTCGCCCTGCTGCTCTTTGCCATGCCCGTTCAGGCGCAGGTGATCCCATCCGAGAAAGGCCCGGTGCGGGTGGTGACGGTGGCGCGCGGCCTGGAAATGCCCTGGGGCCTCGCCTTCCTGCCCGATGGCCGCCTGCTGGTGACCGAGCGGCCCGGTCGCCTGCGGCTGGTGAGCAATGGCGTGCTCTCAAGCCCTTTAAGCGGCGTGCCGCAGGTCTATGCCTCGGGCCAGGGCGGTATGCTGGATGTGGCGCTCGATCCTGATTTCGCCGCGAATAGCTTCGTGTATCTGACCTTCGCCGAACCCGGCCCTGGCGGCGCCGGCACCGCCCTGGCGCGCGGGCGGCTGGTGGGCAATGGTCTGCTGGATACCCAGGTGATTTTCCGCCAGATGCCCAAACTCTCGGGCGGCCTGCATTTCGGCTCGCGCATCGTCTTTGATGGCCAGGGCCGCCTGTTTCTGGGCCTGGGCGAACGCTATCGCCGCGACGAAGCGCAGAACCTCGCCAACCATCTGGGTAAGCTGATCCGCCTCGACCGCGATGGCAGCATCCCGGCCGATAATCCTTTTCTAGGTCGCGCTGGCGTGTTGCCGGAAATCTTTTCCTACGGCCACCGCAACATCCAGGGCATGACGCGGCATCCCGAAACCGGCGTATTGTGGCTGCATGAGCATGGCGCCCAGGGCGGCGATGAGATCAACCTGCCGCGTGCGGGCCTCAATTACGGCTGGCCAGTGATCACCCATGGCGTTGATTATAATGGCGCGAAGATCGGCGAGGGCAGCGCCAAGCCCGGCATGGAGCAGCCGGTGATGCATTGGACGCCCTCTATCGCGCCGGCCGGCATGGCTTTCTACTCGGGCAACAAATTCCCCGCCTGGCGTGGCAATCTGTTCGTTGGCTCGCTGAAATTCCGCTCGCTGCATCGCCTGGAACTGGATGGCAGCCGGGTGATGCGCGAGGAAATCATGCTCAAGCCCATCGGTGAAAATATCCGCGATGTGCGGAGCGGGCCGGATGGCTTCCTCTATCTCGCCACGGATAACCCGGAGGGGCGCATCCTGCGGCTGGAGCCGGCGCAGTGACGCGGCGGCGGTCTTAAGCCGCGCGCCGCACGCTCACATCCAGTTGCGGCTTGGTGTTGATGGTCTGGAACACCACGCAATAGCGCTCAGTCAATTTCAGCAATTGCGCCAGCTGCTCTTCGCTGGCATCGCTGTCGATCTCAAAGCGCAACCGGATGGCGGCAAAGCCCACCGGCGCATCTTTCGCCACACCCAGCGTACCGCGGAAATCCAGATCGCCCTCGGCGATCACCTTGGCATCTTTCAGCGTAACCCCGATGGCGGTGGCCACGGCTTTGAGCGTCACGCCGGCGCAGGCCACCAGGGCTTCCAGCAGCATGTCGCCGGAGCAGAGTTCCATGCCAGAGCCGCCGGTGGCCGGATGCAGCCCGGCCACGGCCACGGCGCGCGCGGTATCGATGCGGCAGGCAATGGCCTGATCATCCACATGGCCTTCGGCCTTCAGCGTGATGATCGCGGCATCGGGTGTGTCGCGGTAGCGCTGCTTCAGCGGCGCCTGCATTTCGCGCAGAGCATCGGCGTCCATGGGATTTCCTCTCAACTGATCTTATCTGGGGGCGGCAAATAAATCAGATGGCGAGCGCTGGCGCCAGTTCCTCAGGCGCCCGCTTTTCCGGCATCTGCGGATGCAGCGAACGATCCAGCGCCTGACGCAATTTGCGCTTGGTGGCCTCGAATTCGGCGCTGTCGCGGTCGCGCGGCCGGGCCAGTGGCACATCCAGCACGGCGCCGATGCGGCCCGGCTTGGGGCTCAGCACCACCACGCGGTCGGCCAGCACCAAGGCCTCCTCGATGTCGTGAGTCACCAGCACCAGGGTTGGCCGGTCATAATTCCACAAATCCACCAGGTGATCCTGCAGGCTGGCCCGCGTCATGGCATCCAGGGCCGAGAAGGGCTCGTCCAGCAGCAGCACACGCGGGCGCGCCACCAGCGCACGGGCGATGGCTACGCGCTGCGCCATGCCGCCGGAAAGCTCGCGCGGCCATTTCTCGGCGCAGCCGGCCAGGCCAACGCGGATCAGGGCCTGGGCCACGCGCTCATCGCGCTCCGCCTTGGGCAGGTCGGCGATGCCGAAGCCTATATTCTCCGCCACGCTCAGCCAGGGCAGCAGGCGCGGCTCCTGGAAGATCAGGCCGATGGCCGGGTGCGGCGCGGTGATAGCGGTGCCATCCACGCGCACCTCGCCGCTGCTCGCCGGGTCCAGCCCGGCAATGGCGCGCAACAGCGTGCTCTTGCCCGAGCCCGAGCCACCCACCACGGCAAGGATTTCGCCTTCGGCCACGCTTAAGGAAAGAGTCTCCAGCGCGCGCTCGCCATTGGGATAGGTCTTGGAGACATTGCGCAGATACAGCATCAGCGGCCCCCCGCATAGGCATCCTGCCAGCGCAGCAGCGGCTTGGTCAGCGCCACCAGGATGGCGTCGGCCGCCTTGCCCAGGATGGCGAAAGCGAGAATGGCGGCCACGATCTGGTCCGGCTTGCCCAGTTGCTGCCCATCCACCAGCAGATAGCCCAAGCCTTCCGAAGCGCCCATGAATTCGGCTGCCACCACGAACATCCAGCCTAAGCCTAAGCCCGAGCGCAGCGCGATCACATAAGAGGGCAGGATCGAGGGCAGCAAAATGCGCCGCACCAGTGCGAAACCGGAGAGGCGGAAGATGCGGCCGACCTCGACGATCTTGCGGTCCGCCGAGAGGATGCTGCCCAGCACGCCAAGATAGACCGGGAAGAACACGCCTACGGCGATCAGCGCGATTTTCGAGGCCTCGAAAATACCGAGCCAGAGAATGAACAAGGGTACCCAGGCAATGGAAGGGATCGAGCGCAGGCCTTGCAGGCTGGGATCCAGGATGCGCCGCGCCAGGCCGGAATAGCCCGCCAGCGCGCCGATCACCGTGCCGGCCAGTGTGCCCAGGCCGAAGCCGGCGCCCACGCGGCCAACGGTGGCCAGAATATGCGTGATCAGCGTGCCGCTTTCGGCCAGGCCGATGAAGGTATTGATCACCCGGCTGGGCGGCGGCAGCAGGCGGCCTTGCGCCAGGCCGGAAGCCACGATGGCTTCCCAGCCCAGCGCCAGGCCCAGCGGCAGCACCAGCCCGATCAGCCAGCCGGCAGATATCCGGCGCCGCTTGCGCGGCGCCGGGGCTTCAGCCGAAACGGCATTGTCTGCCGCTATACTCTCTGCTGCTGCCATGGCTTAGCGGGCAGCCACGGCGTAGCGCTCGTCGATCAGCGCATCCACCACAGCCTTCACATCCACCTTGGCTTCGATCACGCCGGCCTGCTGCAGGGCCAGGCCCGCATCCAGGATGGTCTTTTTCTGCTTCGCGCCGATCTTGCTTTCGCTCAGATCAGTACGCTCGATCTGGCGCGCAATCACCGGCTCGGGCAGCTTGGCGGCGGCCAGCAGCGATGCCTTCAATGTCGCCGGCTCCTTGATGCTGAGCTCGCGGGCCTTTTCATAGGTGCTGAGCACGCGCTTCACCAGGCCAGGATTCTTGGCGGCAAAATCCTCGCGCACATTCAGCACGCCCCAGCTGTTGAGTTCCGGGCGGCGGTAAAACAGCTTGGCGCCTTCATCCACTTCGGCGGCAGCCATCAGCGGATCAAGCCCGGCCCAGGCATCCACATCGCCGCGCTGCAAGGCCAGGCGGCCATCGCCATGCTGCAGCAGCACGATCTTCACATCCTTCTCAGCCAGGCCAGCGCCGGCCAAAGCCTGGATCAGGAAGATATGCGGATCGGTGCCGCGCGTAACGGCGATGCGCTTGCCCTTCAAATCGGCGGGCTTTTCGATGCTGCTGCCCTTGGGCGCCACCAAAGCGGTCCATTCCGGCCGCGAATAGACATAGACCGAGCGGATCGGGTTGCCGTTGATCTTGGCGATCAAAGCGGCGGCGCCGGCAGTGGAGCCGAAATCAAGGCTGTCGGCATTGAGGAATTCCAGCGCCTTGTTCGAGCCCAGCGACTGCACCCAGCGGATGCTGATGCTATCGGCCTTGAATTCCTGCTCCAGCAGGCCTTTGTCCTTCAGCACCAGGCCCACCGGGTTATAGGTGGCCCAGTCGATGCGGATTTCCTTCACCTGGGCCGAGGCCGTGGAGGTGATGCCCAGCAGGGCGGCGGCGCCAAGCAGAAGGCGAGACAGGTTCAACATGATTTAACACTCCCCGAGGCTTTCCCGCTCGATTATTCGGCGGGCTGAGCAAATTACGGGGAAAGCACATATCATAACGAATGAATAAAACTAAATACAAAGTTTAGTGTAAATAAGGATTGGGCTCTTTGCCTGCTTCGTCAAGGTCGGGCTTGGCCCGACCATCCACGCGTTTCCTTCTTAAGTATTTGAAAATAATTAGTAATGTGTCGATGGCACGCTTGAAGCGCGCTATGGCGGCGCGGAATTTTCTGGACATTTCCATGAGAACATGATAGGAACATATGCAGGGCCAATTTTGCCTGTTTCCGCAGATTTTTGGCGATAATCCGATTAAATCCCCTAAGCCAAAATAAGGAGAAATAAGGAGAAATAAGAAAAAATAAGCGGAAATAGTGCCGCATAGGCTGGCATAAGCCCGAATAGGCCGGCTTAGGCACAGATAGGCTGGCGCAAGCATAGATGAAGCGAAACGAACACCAGCGAATACCAGCGAAGCTGAAATGAACACCTGCGAAGCCTGAGCGAACACCAACGACGCGCCAACGAACACCAGCGACGCGGAATCAAGCTATCCCGAACACTTTGCGGCATAGGAGCATCGCCCTAGATTGCCGCCAGCCTTCTGAGAAGCCAACAAGAGGAAACACCATGTCGTTGCCGCAGAGCTATCGCCGCGTCGTTCTCGCCAAGCGCCCGCCGGGCGAAGTCAGCCCCGATGATTTCCGGGTTGAGACCGCCGCCCTGCCGCAGCCCAAGCATCGCGAGATTCTGGTGCGTGCCGTCTATCTCTCGCTCGATCCCTATATGCGCGGCCGCATGAAGGATGTGCCCTCCTATGCCCCGCCGGTGGCCATCGGCGGTGTGATGGCCGGCGGCATCGTGGGCGAGGTGGTGGCCTCCGAACATCCCGATTTCAAGCCGGGCGAGATCGTGGAAGGCAGCCTGGGCTGGCAGGAATACGCCATCGCCCAAGGCACCGAATTGCGCAAGATCGACAAATCCCTGGGTCCGATTTCCTGGTCCAATTCGATTCTCGGCATGCCGGGGATGACGGCCTATTTCGGCCTCTTCGAGGTAGCTGGCGTGAAGGCCGGTGAAACCGTGGTGGTCTCGGCAGCGTCCGGCGCCGTGGGCCAGGCGGTGGGGCAGTTGGCGAAAATCGCCGGCTGCCGCGTGGTTGGCATCGCCGGCGGCAAGGCGAAATGCGATTTCGTCATGAGCCTCGGCTTCGATGCCTGCATCGATTACAGGGGCGGCGATCTCGATGCCGCCTTGAAGGCCGCCGCGCCCCAAGGCGTTGATGTCTATTTCGATAATGTCGGCGGCGTGGTGGCCGATGCGGTGTTCAAGCAGTTGAATTTCTTTGCCCGCGTCGCGCTTTGCGGCTCGGTCTCGCAGACCAGCCTGGCTGCGCCGGAAATGGGGCCGCGCCTGCTCGGCCTGTTCGTTGGCCGGCGTGTGACGATGCGCGGGTTTATTGTGTTTGATTTCATCAGCCGCTACCCGATTGCCCTGCCGCGCATGGCTGCTTGGCTGAAAGACGGCCGCATCACATACCGCGAGGATATTGTTGAGGGCATCGAGAATGCGCCCAAGGCTTTCGCCGGCATGCTGAAGGGTGAGAATTTCGGCAAGATGCAGGTGCGCTTAGGCCCCGATCCGAAATAGGGACAAGGCCCGAAAGAGTAGCGTTTGCGGGCTAATCGGGCTAAGCAGGGCGCCGTTTCTTGAAAAGGATGATCGAGTATGGCGGCGCCGCTGCTGATTTTGCGCGATGTGCGGTTGAGCTTTGGTGGCCCGGCTTTGCTGGAGGGCGCGGAATTTTCCGTCATCCCCGGTGATAGGCTCTGCCTGGTGGGGCGCAACGGCTCGGGCAAATCCACGCTGCTCAAGATCGCCGCCGGGCTGATCCAGCCCGATAAGGGCGAGCGCGCCTTGCAGCAGGGCGTGACGCTGCGCTACCTGCCGCAGGAGCCGGACCTGAAAGGCTTCACCACCACGCTCGCCTATGTCGAGGCCGGGCTGACCCCAGGCGATGAGGCCCATCGCGCGCGCTATCTGCTCAACGAGCTTGGCCTGACGGGTGATGAAGACCCGGCGCGGCTCTCGGGCGGCGAGGCGCGGCGCTGCGCGCTGGCCCGCACGCTGGCGCCTTCGCCGGATATCCTGCTGCTGGACGAGCCGACCAATCACTTGGATCTGCCGGCCATCGAATGGCTCGAGCGCGAGCTGGCCGGCATGGCCTCGGCCCTGGTGCTGATCAGCCATGATCGCCGCTTCCTGGCTAATCTCACCCGCCGCACGCTCTGGCTTGATCGCGGCGAGACGCGCTCGCTGGATCAGGGCTTCGCGGCGTATGAGGCCTGGCGCGATGAATGGCTGGAGCAGGAAGAAGTCGACCGCCACAAGCTCGACCGCAAGATCGTCGCCGAATTGGATTGGCTGCGCTACGGCGTCACCGCAAGGCGCAAGCGCAATATGGGCCGCCTGCGCGGCTTGCAGAATTTGCGCACCGAGCGCCGCGAGCAGCGCCGCACGGCCGGCGCGGTGAATTTCACCGTTTCGGAAGCCGAGCTTTCGGCCAAGCTGGTGGTGGATGCAGAAAATATCTCCAAAAGCTATGGCGATAATCTGGTCATCCGCGATCTCTCCGTGCGTGTGCGGCGCGGTGATCGCCTCGGTATCATCGGGCCGAACGGCGCGGGCAAGACCACGCTGATCAATCTGCTCACCGGCGCGCTGGAGCCGAGCAGCGGCAAGATCAAGCTCGGCGCCAATCTGCAGATGGTGACGCTGGATCAGAAGCGCGAGGCGCTCGATCCCAATGCCACGCTCTCCGATACGCTCACCGGCGGGCGCGGCGATCAGGTGCAGGTGGGCGATGGCCTGCGCCATGTCATCGGCTATATGAAGGATTTCCTCTTCGGGCCGGAGCAGGCACGCACGCCGGTCGGCGTGCTCTCGGGCGGCGAACGCGGCCGGCTGATGCTGGCACGCGCGCTGGCTTTGCCGTCAAACCTGCTGGTGCTGGACGAGCCGACCAACGATCTCGATCTGGAGACGCTCGACCTGCTGCAGGAAATGATCGGCGAGTATCCCGGCACGGTGCTGCTGGTAAGCCATGACCGTGACTTCCTCGACCGCACCTGCACCTCGGTGCTGGGCTTTGAGGGCGAGGGGCGCTGGCAGCTTTATCCCGGCGGCTATTCCGACATGGTGACCCAGCGCGGCCAGGGCGTGACCTCGAAGGCTGTGGCCAAGGCGGAGGCCGCGCCGAAAGTGGCGAAGGCGGAAGCCGCCGCGCCATCAGAGCGCAAGCGCAAGCTCAGCTTCAAGGAGAAGCATGCGCTGGAAACGCTGCCGGATCGCATCGAGACACTGCATGCCGAGATCGCTTCGGCGCAGAAGACGCTGGCGGACCCCAAGCTGTTCACCCGCGATCCGGCTGCCTTCGCCAAGGCCGCAGCAAACATGGATGCGGCGCAGGCAGCATTGGCTAGCGCTGAGGAAGAATGGCTGCGGATGGAGCTGCTGCGCGAGGAGCTGGAGGCCTAGTTTTTCTTTTGTCATCCTCGGGCTCGACCCGAGGATCCCATTCTTTGTTAAGCCCGATGCCTCGGGTCCAGCGCATCGCGCAGGCCGTCGCCCAGCAGGTTGAACGACAGTACCACCACGAAGATCGAGAGGCCGGGCCATACCGCCATCCAGGGCGCCTGGCTCAAGAAATCCTTGGCCGAGTTCAGCATGCTGCCCCAGCTTGGGTTGGGCGGCTGCTGGCCCAGGCCTAAGAACGAGAGGCTGGCCTCCGCGATGATGGCCGAGGCGATGGTGAGCGTCGCCTGCACCATCAGGGCAGGCACGATATTGGGCAGCACATGGCGCAGCGCAATGCGTATCGGCGGGTTGCCCACGGCGCGCGCGGCTTCAATGTAATCCTCCACCATAACGGCTTGCACCTGGGCGCGCGTCAGGCGCACGAAGATCGGCGTGGCAGAGATGCCAATGGCGATCATGGCATTGGTCAGGCTGGGGCCTAGGAATGCCGCCAGCGCGATGGCCAGGATCAGGAACGGCACGGCGAGCATGGCATCGATCAGCCGCATGATCACGCCATCGAGCAGGCCGCCGGCATAGCCCGATAACAGCCCGACGGGGATGCCGAGCAGCAGGGCCAGGGCGACCGAGACCACGCCGGCAAACAGCGAGGCGCGGGCGCCATGGATCACGCGCGAGAGTACATCGCGGCCCAGCTCGTCGCCGCCAAAGGGATGCGCCCAGCTTGGCGCGCCGCGCAAGGCGCTCCAATCGGCGGCGATCGGGTCATAGGGCGCGATCACATCGGCGAGTAGGGCGCCGAGGATGAACAGGCAGACGACGACCAGGCCCACCACCGCGCCCTTGCGCTTCAGCATGCGGCGCATGGCGCGCCTGGCCGGGCTCTCGGTGACAAGCTTGGTGGCGGGGGTTGCGCTATCGAGCGTGACGGCACTCATGCGCGCAGCCTCGGATTGACCAGGAAATAGGCGATATCGGCCAGCAGGTTCAGCAGGATATAGGCCGTGGCGGTGCAGAGCACCACGCCCTGCACCACGGCGTAATCGCGGTTGAATACCGCATCCACGATCAGCTTGCCAAAGCCCGGGATGGAAAAGATCTGCTCGGTGAGTACGGCACCGGAAAGCAGCTGCCCGAATTCCAGCGCGCCCAGCGTGATCACCGGCACGGCGGCATTGCGCAGCGCATGCTTGCCGATCACCACCCGCTCATAGAGGCCCTTGGCGCGCGCGGTGCGGATATAGTCGCTGCTCAATACCTGCAGCATGGCGCTGCGGGTGTGGCGCATCATTACGGCTGCGATGCCGGTGCCGAGTACGAAGGCCGGCATGATCATGGCTTCCAGGTTGCCAAGCAAATCCTCACCGGGCGGCACGAAGCCAGAGGCCGGCAGCCAGCCGAGTTCCACGGAGAAGAACAGGATCATCATGATGCCGAGCCAGAAGTTCGGCGTGGAGAGGCCCCAGAGGCCGACGATATTGGCGACATAATCCTGCCAGCGGCCGTTATACAGCGCCGAGATCATGCCGGCCGGCAGGCCGATGCACAGCGCCACCAGCATGGCGAGGATGGCGAGTTCGATGGTGACGGGCAGTTTCTCCAGCAAGAGCTGCGCGACGGGCAGTTGGATGCGGATCGATTCACCGAAATCGCCCTGCAGCACGCCGCTGATCCACAGCCAGTAGCGCACCGGGATCGGCTTATTCAGATTATACTTCTCGCGGATCTGCGCGATGGTTTCGGGATCGCGCTCCTCGCCGGCCATGGCGATGGCAGGATCGCCGGGCAGCAATTGCTGCAGCCCGAAGATGATGATCGACACGAAGATCAGTGTCGGGATCAGGATGGCGAGGCGGCGGAGCAGGAAACGCAGCATGGGGTATTGGCGGGCCCGCTTGCGAGGGCCCGCCATCCTTTCTCAGATCAGCTCAGCTTCATGCCGGTGAAACGCAGCAGGCCATCAGGGTATTCCTTGAAGCCGGTGAGTTTGGCGTTGTAGGCCCATAGCCACTTGCGATGCAGCATGTAGATGATCGGGCGTTCCGCCAGCACGATCTTGGCCGCACCTTCCCAGGCCTTGCGGCGCTGGGTCATGTCGGTGGTGAGCCGGCTGTCATTCAGGATCTCATCCAGCGCCGGATTGCAGATGCCGGAATAGTTCAGCGGCTGCTTGCAGCCATGGAAGCTATAGAGATTGCCGTCCGGATCGGGGCGGCCGCTCCAGGCCAGGATATAGGCTTCGAAATCGCCCTTATCCGCCATGTTCAGCGAAGTGGCGAATTCGGTGGCCTGGATGCGGATATCAAAACCCGCTTCCTTGGCCATGGCCTGCACCACCTGGGCGATGTTGCGCGCATCCGTGGTGGTGGGCGTCACTAGGTTGACCACCGGGTTCGGATTGCCGGCTTCCTTCAGCAGTTGCTTGGCCTTCGCCACATCGCGCTTGGGCACCGGCACCGCCTTTACATAATTGGCGTTGGTGGGGGCCACCCATTGGTTGCCCGGAATGGCCAAGCCATCGAATACCACCTGGCTGATGCCCTGGCGGTCGAGCGACAATTCCAGCGCTTCGCGGATCTTCTGGCTCGAACCAATCGGCGACTTGGCCTTGTCGCTCTTGGCGATATTGATGGTGATGCCGTAATAGCCGATCTCGGTGATGGAGCCGAATTTCAGCCGCTTGTCCTTCTGCACAGCGGGCGCATCGGTGCCTGCCAGGCGTTCCAGCATGTCAAGCTGGCCGGAGCGCAGGTTGGCAAGCCGCACGGTGGCGTCGATGAACGGCCGGAATTCAATGCGCTGGAGATGCACATTGGCCTTATTCCAATAGCCGTCATACTTCTCCACCACGATGCGGTCCTGCGCCACGCGCTCGACGAACTTGAACGGGCCGGCGCAAACCGGCGCTGTGGCGAACTTATCGCCCAAGGCTGCGCCAGCCTTTGGCGAGATCATCATGCCAGCGCGGTCAGTAAGCGTTGCCAGCAATGGCGCGAAGGGCGCGGCGGTGTTCAGCCGCACGGTCAGCGGATCAACCACATCCACGCTGGTGACGGCCGAGAGTTCGCCGCGGCGCTGCGAGCCCTGCATGGTCTTGTGTCGCTCGATATTGTACTTCACGGCGGCGGCGTCGAATGTCTCGCCATCGTGGAACGTCACGCCGGGGCGCAGTTTCATGGTCAGCGCCTTGTTGTCGGCTGACCAGGACCACTCGGTGGCCAGCTGCGGCACCACGGAAAGATCGGGCGCGATATCCACCAGTTTGTCGCAGAGCGCGGAGAACACGACGCGGCCAACAAAGGTGCGGGCCAGCGTCGGGTCCAGTGCATCGGGATCTTCGGCCAGGCCGAAGCGCAGAGTTTGCGCGGCTGCCGGCATCGCCACCATCGTGGCGAGCAGGGCGGCCAATAGGGATCGTTTCAGCATCGAAGCCTCCAGGGTCTAGGGTTGCGTGATGGGTTCAAGAAAACGCGATTGCAGGCGGCGCAGGCGCTCGGCGCCACTGCTGGTACCTTCACTGGGCAAGGGGGCGGCGGCAGGCAGCTTGCGCCAGTGGTGGCAGGCAACGCCGTCTTCCAGGTTCGGGCTTTCCTGGCCGCAGCGGGTATCGGCGAAGGCGCAGCGGGTATGGAAGCGGCAGCCGCTTGGCGGATCGATTGGGCTTGGCACATCGCCGGCCAGGATGCTGCGCGTGCGCGTGGCGCCCGGCGCGGGCACCGGAATGGCCGAAAGCAGCGCGCGGGTATAGGGATGGCGCGGGTTGCTGAAAAGCTGGTGCGTTGGCGCGATCTCCACGATGCGGCCCAGATACATCACCGCCACACGGTCGGCGATATGGCGCACCACCGCCAGATCGTGGGCGATGAATATGTATGCCAGTTTCAAATTCCGTTGCAGATCGCGCAGCAGGTTCAGCACTTGGGCCTGCACGGAAACATCCAGTGCCGATACGGCCTCGTCGCAGACGATCAGGTTGGGTTCCACTGCCAATGCCCGGGCAATGCCGATGCGTTGGCGCTGGCCACCGGAGAATTCATGCGGATAGCGCCGGGCATGGTCCGGGCTCAATCCCACCAGGCGCAGCAATTCCGCCACGCGGTCGGCGCGCTTGGCCGGCGGCACCAGACCATGCAGCATCAGCGGCTCGGCCAAGATATCAGCCACCGTCATGCGCGGGTTCAGCGAGGCGTATGGGTCCTGGAACACCAGCTGCAGTTCACGGCGCAGGGCGCGCAAATCAGGACCTTGCAGATCGGTGATGTCGCGGCCGTCATAGCGGATGCGGCCTGATGTGGCTTCCAGCAGGCGCAGCACCAAACGCCCGGTGGTGGATTTACCGCAGCCGCTCTCGCCGACAATGCCCAACGTTTCGCCAGCATGTAGGGTGAAGCTCACATCATCCACGGCGCTCAGGTAAGCCGTCGGCTGGCCGAACCAGCCGGTGCGTGCGGCAAAGCGCTTGGTCAGATTCTGCACATCCAGCAGCGGGGGGGCGGTCATAGCGGTGCCTTCCAGCAGGCAACGCGGTGGCCGGCCGCGATGCTGCGCAAAGGCGGCTCGGCCTGGCGGCATTCATCCTCAGCAAAGGGGCAGCGTGGGTTGAAGCGGCAGCCATCAGGCGGGTTCATCGGATCGGGTACGCTGCCATCGATGGCAGCCAGGCGATCCTGCTCGGCTTCCAGCCGGGGGATCGAGCCGAGCAGACCGATGGTATAGGGGTGATGCGGCATGTCGAACAGCGAGGCGACGGGCGCCTCCTCCACCACGCGGCCGGCATACATCACCGCCACGCTATCGGCCATTTCCGCGATCACGCCGAGATCGTGGCTGATCAACAGGATTGCCGTGCCGAAATCGCGCTGCAAGTCGCGCAGCAGGTCCAGGATCTGCGCCTGCACGGTCACATCCAAAGCCGAGGTCGGCTCATCGGCGATCAGCAATTGCGGGTCGCAGGCGAGCGCCATGGCGATCATGGCGCGCTGGCGCATGCCGCCGGAAAGCTTATGCGGATAATCATCCACCCGCTGTTCCGGCGCTGGGATGCGCACCCGGCGCAGCATCTCAATGGCCTGGGCGCGGGCCTCGGCCGGCCCCAGATTTTTGTGCCGCTGCAGGCCTTCCATGATCTGATCCCCGATGGTGAAGGCCGGGTTCAGCGAAGTCATCGGTTCCTGGAAGATCATCGCGAGCCGGTTGCCGCGCAGATCGCACAGGGCGGCATCAGGCAGGGTCAGCAGCTCGGTGCCATCAAAGCGGATGCTGCCCTCGGCCACACGGCCGGCCGGTTTGGCCAGTAGGCCCATCACGCTCAGTGAGGTGACGGATTTGCCGCAGCCGCTTTCGCCCACGATGCCCAGCGTGCGGCCGGCTTCAACCTGGAAGCTGACGCCTTCGACAGCACGGAACTCGCCGCCATCGACGCGGAAATAGGTGTGTAGGTTATCCACTTCAAGCAGCGCCATCACGCGGTTCCCTGCTGCTGGGCTTCCAGCCGCTGCGCTTCGGCTTCGATTACAATACGGTCCCAGACTCCGCTGGGATTGGCCCGTGTCGCCATGAATTTGCGGAAGGCGGCAAAGCGGCCCTGCGAAAGGCCAAACAGCCGGCGCAACTCGGCCAGGGGCTCGGCATGGTCATCCACACGCAGCGACAATTCAGGATAATCCTCGGCGCCATAGACAATCAGTGCCGCCGATTGCTTACCGCGCTTGTCGCCGCCTTCGGCCTGGCCGGCATCCAGCGCATCCAGCAGGCGCTCGGCCAGTGGTTTGGCAGAAGCGGCAAAGCTTGCGGCTGTTGCGGCTACCACGGCTTTACTAGCCAGCATGTTGCCGGCCACCGAGAAGCCATTGCCAGCCTGATGCCCGCACCAGCCAATGCAATCGGCGCCGGTATGCTGGGCGATGCGGCCTTTCCGGTCCACCAGATGCAATTGCCGCGTGGCGCGGCCCTGATCGGATTCCACCAAGCTGCGCAGGATTTCGTCTGCCGCCACGTTGTCGCGCAGCAGGGCCATGCCGCGCGGTCCCCAGGTGGGATTGACCAAGGCCTGTGTTGCCAGCGCGCCATTGCTGCTGGCATGCGGGCATAGTGCGCCCACGGCGAAGAACTTAGTGGTAACGGCCACGCCGAAGGCGCCGCTTGCCGGATCGCGGGCGATGATCGACCAGGTCATCGGGCTGCCCCGTTCATCGGCCCACCGCATAGCCCTGCATGCCGCGCGGATTGGCGCCGGCTTTCAGCACGGTGCCTTCCGGCGTCTGCTCAATGGCGGTGGCGCAGAGCCGGCCTTCCGACCAATCGCCGCCCACTTCCACCACATGCCCGCGCTTGCGCAATTCGGCCACGGTGGCTTCGGGGAAGCGGCCTTCCAGCGCCAGGAATCCGGGCTTGGCGGCGCGCGGATAGAAGGAGCTGGGGAAATGCTCGGAATGGAAGGCTGGTGAATCGATGGCTTCCTGCAGGTTCAGGCCGTGATGCACATGCTTGAGGAAAAGTTGCGGCGACCATTGATCCTGCTGATCGCCGCCCGGTGTGCCGAAGGCCATGGCGGGCTGGCCATCCTTCAGTGCCATGGAGGGCGACAGCGTGGTGCGCGGGCGCACGCCGGGACGCAGCGAATTGGGCAAGCCGTCTTCCAGCCAGAACATCTGCGCACGGGTGCCGAGGCAGAAGCCGAATTCGGGGATCACGGGCGAGCTTTGCAGCCAGCCGCCCGATGGCGTGGCTGCCACCATGTTGCCCCAGCGGTCGATCACATCGACATGGCAGGTATCGCCCACAGCTGCGCCGCGCTTGTTCGGCACCGGCTCCAGGTTGCCCACGGTGGGCTCGCCCACGCCGGCCGCCATGCCGGCTTCGCCCTTTACGGAGGCAAGCTTGGCTCCCAACCCGGTCGGGTTGCCTGGGCGCAATTCCAGCGATGCCGTGCCGGTGATCAGCTTGGCGCGGGCGCTGTTATAGGCATCAGAGAGCAGTTCCTGCATTGGCACGCCCACGGCGGCCGGATCGCCATACCAGGCTTCGCGGTCGGCGAAGGCTAGTTTCGATGCCTCCACCACCACATGCACGAAATCGGGCCCGGTCGGGTCCATCTTGTCGAGATCAAAATGCTGTAACAGTGCCAGCTGTTGCAGGAAGGCCGGGCCCTGGCTCCAGGGGCCGCATTTGGCCACCGTCCAGCCCTTATAATCATAGGTGAGCGGCTTTTCCCAGCTGGCCTGCCATTTCGCCATGTCATCACCGGTCAGCAGCCCGCGATGGCGGCGGCCCGAAGCATCCATGGCTTCGGTCTCGCGGCAGAAGCGGTCGATGCGTTCAGCAACGAAGCCTTCGCTCCAGGCCTTGCGCACGACATCGATCTTCTTCTCACGGCTGCCTGCCGTATCCGTGTCGGTCTTTGCCAGCCTGGCATAGAAATCCGAGAGAGCGGGATTGCGGAACATCTGCATCGGGCGCGGCAGGTCGCCATTGGGCAGATAGACGGCGGCCGAGGTTTTCCATTCGTCGCGGAACAGGTCTACCACGGTGCGGATGGTATCCACCACGCGATGCACCATGGGATAGCCCTGGCCGGCATAATGGATCGCCGGGGCCAACGCTTCGGCGGCTGAGATCGTGCCATGATCGCGCAGCATCAGCAGCCAGGCATCCATGGCGCCAGGTACACAGGGCGCCAGCAGGCCGGAGCCGGGGATCAGCTTGAGGTCGAGTTTGCGGAAGGCATCGAGCGTCGCGGCTTGCGGCGAGGGGCCTTGGCCGCAGAGCACTTCCATTTTCTTTGCCTTGGCGCTCCAGATCAGTGCCGGCAGATCGCCACCGGCGCCGTTCAGATGCGGCTCAACAACCTGCAGCACGAAGCCGGCGGTGACGGCGGCGTCAAAGGCATTGCCGCCACGCTCCAATACGCCCATGGCGGCCTGGGCAGCGATCCAGTGGGTGGCGGCAACAACGCCGAAATTGCCACGGATTTCCGGGCGGGTGGTAAAGCGCGGTTGTTTGGTCATGGCACTCAGATCGGATGTTTGGGACGGGCAAGGAATTCGGCCGAGGCATCGCCGGCCTGGGCAAGGTGGCCGCGCATGGTGGCATGTGCCGCTTCGGCATCGCGGGCCAGGATGGCGGCCACCAGGGCTTCATGCTCGGCGTAGGATTCCTCAATGCGGGCGGGGTTGAGGAATTGCGCGCGGCGGAAGGGCGTGACGCGCAGCCGCAAAGCCTGCGCCGCCTCGGCCAGGAAATCATTGTGGCAGCCGCGCAGGATCAGGGCATGGAAATCGCGGTTGAGTTGATCGTAACGCTCGAAATCACCGGCGGTGGCGACTTCGCGGCTCAAGGCATGCAGCGAAGCCAGGGCATGGCGCTCGGCATCATCCATGCGCAGGGCGGCATGGCGGGCGCAGGCCGCTTCCAGATCGGCCATGGCCTCGAACATCTGCGCTAGGCGCTCTGGCGTCACGGCTGAAACCACCACGCCCTTATGTGGCCGCGATTCCACTAGGCCAGTGACGCTGAGTTGCTTCAGGGCTTCCCGCACCGGGGTGCGTGAGACACCGAAACGCTGTGCCAGACTCTGCTCGTCCAGCCGGCTGCCGGGCTCGAGCTTACCGAGCAGGATCTCGTCAGCCAGCCGCTCGCGCACATCGTCAGTGGTGGTGCTGCGCTTAAGAATGGCGGATTTCAGGGCAACGGTCTCGTTCATGCGGACACCGGGCAAAGACGACTCAGAATTTTCAGTCGCATACAGTATGCAGTCGCCATGCCAGTCCTGCCAATGGTGACCGTTGATCAATTACAACTATTTGAAAAGGATATGATTTGTAGCCTTTTGTCGCTTTACTGGGCGGCTTTGCCGTCAAGCTATGACTGCTTAATTTCCAGGCGAAGGTTGATCCGGTGCGTGGCAGACGCAGTATAATCCATCCACCTTCAGAAAATGGGAGACTGCCTGATGCCGCCGAGCCCTGCAGCGCCGCTTGTCGATCTGACTGGCCGGCGGGCCCTGGTGACCGGGCATAAGAGCGGCATTGGGCAGGCGATCCTGGCCGGGCTGGCGGCTTGCGGCGCCGAGGTGCATGGTTTTGATCTGCCAGAGCAGGATTTGCGCGACCTGGATGGCATTCCGCGCTTGGCGGCGGCTTTGCGCGAACGCGCCGGGCCAATCGACATCCTGGTGAATAATGCCGGCGTCACGTTGCTGGGCAGCCTGCTGGATACGCCGTTGGCCGAGGCGGAAGCGCTGTTCCGCGTCAATGTGCTGGCACCCTTCGCGCTGATGCAGGCTGTGCTGCCGGATATGATCGCGGCAAAACGCGGCGCAGTAGTGAATATCGCCAGCGACCAGGCCTTCATCGGCAAACGCGCCAGTGCCGCCTATGGCGCCAGCAAGGCTGCCATCGCGCAATTGACCAAGAGCGCGGCACTGGACTGGGCCGGGCATAACATCCGCTTTAACTGCGTAGCGCCGGGCAGCACCGATACGCCGATGCTGCGTGGTGTGATCCAGGGCTTGGCTGAGCGGTATCCTGAGGCTTTCAGCGGCGGCTCGGATGAAGCCTATACTCAGGCGGTGCCTCTGGGCCGCTTCGCCCGGCCGCAGGAAATCGCCGCCGCTGTGGTTTTCCTGGCCTCCGATGCGGCCTCCTTCATCACCGGCGCGGTGATTCCCGTGGATGGCGGAGCCACCGCGCAATGACCCAGGATAAGCGCATTGCTTTGGTGACCGGCGCCAGCCGGGGCATCGGCCGTGCCATCGCGGTGGCCTTGCTTGAGGAAGGCTATCATGTGATCGGCACGGCACGCGGCGCGATGCCGCCGCTGGATGGCCTGGAGGCGCAACGCTGCGATGTGACTGATGCGGCCCAGGTGGCGGCAGTCTTTGCTTCTTTGCGCCAACACCATGGCCGGCTGCATCTGCTGGTGAATAATGCCGGCATCGCGGGCGGCGCGGCTTTCGGCAGCGCGGCTGAGGCCGCTGAATGGCATGCCATCCTCGCCACCAATCTCACCGGCAGTTATCTTTGCTGCGCCGCCGCCAATGGCCTGCTGGTGGATGGCGTGGCGCGTATCGTCAATATTGCCTCTGTGCTGGGTCTGCGCGGCGTGCCCGATCAGGTCGCTTATGTGGCGGCCAAGCATGGTGTGGTTGGGCTCACCCGGGCGCTGGCCGAGGCACTGGCGCCGCGCGGCATTAGCGTGAATGCCATCTGCCCCGGCTGGGTGGATACCGCCATGGCGCAGCAGCGCTACAGCGAGCTTGGCATCACCGCTGCCGAAGCGGCGGCGAGCACGGCCACTGGGCGCGTCACCACGCCGGAGGAAGTGGCCGCTCTGGTGGTTTATCTGGCGAGTGAGGCGGCCGGCGGCATAACCGGCCAGACCTTGACCATTGATGGTGGTTTGGTGGTTTAGCCGGCCGGCAGCGGCAGCAATTCCACCGCCACATTCACCCGATGTGGCCCGCCGCCCAGCACCACGCCGCGCACCGGGCTGATGTCGCTGTAGTCACGGCCCACGGCGGTGGTGACATGATCTTCCGAGACGATCAGGTTGTTGGTGGGATCGAGGTCGATCCAGCCATGTGTCTCGCCGCACCAGACCGAAACCCAGGCGTGGCTGGCATCGGCACCGCGCAATCCGGCGGTATCGTCTGGCTGCATGGTGCGGATATAGCCCGATACATAACGCGCCGCCAAACCATGGGCGCGCAGCATGGCGATCTGCAGATGCGCGAAATCCTGGCAGACACCGGCGCGCTTCTCCATGGCCTCGGCCACCGGCGTGAACACTTCAGTGGCGGTGGGATCGTAGCGGAAATCCTTGTTGATGCGCGCTGTCAGCTCACGCGCTGCCGCCAGGATCGGGCGCTTCGGCGTCAGCGAACTAGCGCTATAGGCGGCGATGGCCGCATCAGCGATAGCCAGCGGCGAATCGAGCGCGAATTCGCAAGGCGCCGTAGCCTCCGGGATGCCATCACCATTCAAGGCCTGGCGGATTTCTTCCCAGGCCGGCGTCGCTTCATCTGGTGGCGCCAGATAGGGTTGCACTTCCACATCGGCTATCAGTTCCACATCGAAACGCGTATGTGGTTCCTCGATGGCGAGATAGCCGATGCGGTTGCCGAAATGATCAATGCTTTCGGTCAGCGCATGGCCTTCGGGTGCGGTGACGATACGGCATTGTCGCACATGCTGGCGCGGCGTGTCCTGCATGGCCAGATGCAGCAGATGGTGCGACATGTCGACCGCCCAGCTATAGGTATAGGATGTGGTATGGCGGAGTTTGTAGCGCATCAGCTGCCGAACCCAAAGGCATGCGCCAACTGGATATGCGAGAAATAGGTGCGCGTCAGCTGATCGGAAATATCCATCAGCGCTTGGGTGGTGGCGTCCAGACTGCCGCGCAGGCGCGATGCCTGGGCCTGCCATTCAGCCGCCGGAATGTCGTCACGGTCGAAACGTTCCACCAGATCGGCGAAGGGCTGGCTGAGGCCCAGGCAATCCTCGCCGCGGGGCGGCTGGTCGCGGCGCGGCAGGATATCCAGATGTTGCGCCATGGTCTGCAGCTGGAAGCCCAGCGAATGCGGGTTGCTGCCATCCAGCAGCAGCAGGTCGAATACCGCCGCTGCCTGCAGCGAGGCGCGGTAGCGGCGCCGATAGGTGAGGCTGGAATCATTCAGCTCCAGCGCAATGCGGAAGGCCGATTCCTGGCTGCTGCCCAGCACCATGGAGGCGGCGGAGACCGTGCGCGCGATATAGACCCCGCGCTCCAGGCGGCGGCCGAAATCCAGGAAGCGCCAGCCGCTGCCGCGCGTCATATGTTCGGCCAGCATGCCGGCGATGGCGGCGGTGGCGCGGATGATTTGGTCGCAGAATTCCAGCATCGCATCCGGGTCGCTGCCGGCGCCTGGGCGTGATAAGCGCAATTCGCCGAGCAAGTGGTTCAGCATGCGCCACATATCAGCGGAAAAGCGATGGCGCGCCAGGGCGGTGAGCCGCTCCATGGCTTCCAGCGTCTGGCCCATGGTCTGGCTCGGCGCGCAGGCATTGGTGACGGCGCGGGCGAATAGCTGCGTATCCGGCGGTGCGGCTGCCGCACGCTGATCAATGATGCCGCAGCGTGCCAGCGCGCGGGCCAGCACAGACATTTCCACCAGATCGCGCGCACTGCCGATTTCACCCACCAGACGCGACAGCGTGGCGCGTAGCAGGCGGGCGCCGTCATCCAGCCGCTCGATGGAGCGGCCGAGCCAGAACAGGTCATCGGCAACACGGCTCTGCAATGTGCCCGAGGTGCGGCGCAGTTGCAGGCGCTGGCGCGAAGCGGTGCCACGGATCACCAATGGCCCGGGATCGGTGGCTTCCACCCACACATCCTTGTTGATGCCGCCACGCTGGATCGTGGCGCTGAAGGGATCACCGCCGGTGGGCACACGGGCTAGGCCGCCGGGCATCACCACATAGCCATCGCCATCGGCCACCAGTTGCACGCGCAGCAGGATCGGCGTGGGCTCCAGCTTGCCATTGGGCCCCAGGCCCGGCGCCACTGACGGCACAATGCGCTCCTGCGCCACATAATCTGCTGGTCGCGCCTTGATGCGTGTCAGCAGCGCGGCGCGGTCGGCCTCGTTCAGGTCGCGCACATTGATTGGTGCGAAGCGCAAGTCGCGGGCGCCGCGCACCACCATTTCCTCAAAGCGGCTTTCCACTTCCTTCAGCGCATAGCTCTGGCCGCACCACCAAGTGGCGATAGAGGGCATCTTTAAAGGTTCGCCCAGCAGGTGCTCGGCCAGTGTGGGCAGGAAAGCCTGCATCGCCGGCTGTTCGGCGATGCCGGTGCCGATGCTGTTGCAAACCGCCACGCGGCCTTCGCGCACCGCTTGCAGCAGGCCGGTGACACCAAGTGCTGATTCGGCGCGCAGTTCCAGCGGATCGCACCATTCGCCATCCAGGCGGCGCAGGATCACATCCACAGGATCAAGGCCAGCCAGCGTCTTGAGGAAGACACGGCCATCGCGCATGGTCAGGTCAGCACCTTCCACCAGCGTAGCGCCCAATTCGCGCGCCAGATAGATATGCTCGAAATAGGCTTCGTTATAGGGGCCGGGTGTTAGCAGCACCACGCGCGGATTGTCGGTCATCAGCTGGCCGCGTGCCTGCAGATCGGCTTGCCAATATTCGAAGTAAGCGTTGATCGGCCTTGCCCGGCATTCGCGCAGGGCATTACCCATCAGACGCGACATGACGCGGCGGTTCTGCAAGGCATAGCCAGCACCCGCCGGTGCCTGGCTGCGGTCGGCAATCACACGCCACAGGCCATCAGGGCCGCGCACCAGTTCGGCGGCATAATGCTGCAGCATGCGGCCAGGGGATTGGCCATCGCTGCGTCTTGCCGGCCGCAGGAAATCGCGATGGCCGAAAACCAGGGCTGGCGGATAGCGACCCTCCTTCAACAGCGTCATGGGGCCGTAGACATCGCGCAGCAAGGCATCGAGCAGGCGGGCACGCTGGATCAGGCCGGCCTCGATACCGGCCCATTCCTCGGCCGAGAGAATCACCGGCACCGGATCGAGCCGCCAGGGCCGTTGCTCGGGGATCGGCGGCGCGATATCCACCGAGCTGCCACGGCCGGGCTCATTGGGCAATTCGTAGAGGTTATAGGTCACGCCCTCGTCGTCGAGATGCTGGCGGCCGCGCTCAGCGCGCTCGGCCAAGCCGTTCGGGCCCAGCAGGCTCAGCGAAGCGAGCAGGGGTTGCCAATGGGGCCGGATGGCACCCTGACCGGTCACCATCTCGTCCCAGGCTTCAGGGTCCTGCCCGGCGGCCGCAGGCGTTGCCGCAGCCATTGCTGCGGCAGGCTTCTCGGCCTTGGCGGAGGGGGCGGAGGACATGGCGGCCCTGGCTGGATTCGGGTTCGCCACTCTAACCGCTGCGCAGGTCCAACGTAAGCGGTTGTTGGCCCGCAGGCTGGCTGGTGGGGCTTGGCATCGGACCGGGTGTATGGCCAATGGCGAAGAAGCGCGCGCGGCGGCGAGCTTCGGCTTCATTCGCGTTTACCGGGAAGGTGTCGTAGTTACGACCACCGGGATGGGCCACATGGTAGGTGCAGCCGCCCAGCGAGCGGCCATTCCAGCTATCGAACAGGTCGAACGTGAGCGGCGTATGCACCGCGATGGAAGGGTGCAGGGCGCTGGGCGGGCCCCAGGCCTTGAAGCGCACGCCGGCCACATATTCGCCGGGCACGCCGGTGGCGCGCAACGGCAGGGCGCGGCCATTGCAGGCCACCACATGGCGCGAATCGGTGAGGCCCTGCAATTTCACCTGCAGACGCTCCACGGAAGAATCGACATACCGCGCGGTGCCGCCGGCAGTGGCTTCCTCACCCAGCACATGCCAGGGCTCCAGCGCTTGGCGCAATTCCATCTCGATACCGCGCGCGGCCATGCTGCCCACATGGGGGAAGCGGAATTCGGCCTGGGCGGCGAACCAGTCGGCAGAGAAGGGGAAGCCGTGTTCGTTCAGATCTTCCATCACATCCTTGAAATCCTGCAGGCAGAAATGCGGCAGCAGGAATTCATCATGCAGCCGTGTACCCCAGCGTACCGGCTTGCGGGTATAGGGCCGCTCGGCGAAGGCCGCGAGTAGGGCGCGCAGCAAAGCCTGTTGCGCCAAACTCATGCGCACATCGGGCGGCATTTCGAAGGCACGCAATTCCACCAGGCCAAGGCGCCCGGTGGGGCCATCGGGCGAATAGAGCTTGTCGATGCAGAATTCAGTGCGGTGCGTGTTGCCGGTGATATCCACCAGCACATTGCGGAAGATGCGGTCCACCAGCCAGGGCGGCGGATTGCCGTCATGCTTCGCCACCTGCTCGAAGGCGATTTCCAGATTGACCAACGTGTCGTCGCGGCCCTCATCCACGCGCGGATGCTGGCTGGTCGGGCCGATGAACATGCCGGAGAAGAGATAGGAAAGCGAAGGATGGTTCTGCCAATAGGCCAGCAGGCTGCGCAACAAATCCGGCCGGCGCAGGAAGGGGCTGTCGGCGGCCTGTGCCGCGCCCATTACCACATGGTTGCCGCCGCCGGTGCCGACATGGCGGCCATCCAGCATGAATTTCTCGGTGCCGAGCCGGGTCTGGCGCGCTTCCTCGTAAAGGATCTGCGTGCGCTCGGCCAACTCGCGCCAATTGGCTGAAGGATGGATATTCACCTCAATCACGCCGGGATCGGGTGTGACACTAAAGTTCATCAGGCGCGCATCGCGCGGGGGCAGATAGCCTTCGATCACCACCTTGCGCTTCAGTGTTGCCGCCGTATCCTCGATGGCGGCAACGAGATCGAGATAGAACTCTGCCTGTTCGACCGGCGGCATGAAGATATGCAGTAAGCCACCGCGCGGCTCAATGCAGATGGCGGTACGCACCACGCCGGCCGATTGCTGATGCTTGGGCAAAGGTTCCTGCGCGCGTGGCGCGCCGGCGGCTTGATACACGCCACCCTTGCTCCAGGCCTGCATGCGCTCGGCCACGATCTTGTTGGCTTCGCGGAACACGGCGTGCGGCGGCAGCGGCGGCCGGTCCACCATGGTGTCCTGGTCGAAGATGTATTGCATATCGCCCGGTGCCGACCAGGGCAGGCTGTCCAGCGGCAGGCGATAGCCCATCGGGCTGTCGCCGGGCAGCAGGAACATGGTCTGCGGCCGGAAGAACCAGGGGCCGGAGCGCCAGCGCGTGCGGGAGCCGCCAGCGCTCTCTTCCGCCATCAGCGGCAGGGTATAGCCCACCACTTTGTCGAGGCCTTGCTCGAAGATGCGGGCGAGGCGGGCGCGCCCCTGCGGATCGGCGAGGCGCGATTTGAAGGGATCGACATTGGTGGGCAGGCGGCGCTCGCGCCAGAGGTAATACCAGGTATCCTCAAAGCCTGGGATGCGATAGCCGGGATCGACTTGCAGCCGCTCAGCCAGCGCGGCGGTGAAGAGATCGGCATCGGCCACGCTGGCGCCATCGCCGGCATCTTCATCGGCAGCCAGCAAAGCGCGATCCTTCCAGATCGGCTCACCATCGCGGCGCCAATGGCAGGACAAAGCCCAGCGCGGCAATTGTTCGCCGGGATACCATTTGCCCTGGCCGTAATGCAGCAGCTCGCCGCTGCTGAAGCGATCGGCCAGGCGGCGCAGCAACTGGCCGGCCAGCTTGCGCTTATTGGGGCCGAGCGCGGCGGTGTTCCATTCCGCGCCTTCCATATCATCAATGGATACGAAAGTGGGCTCGCCGCCCATGGTGAGGCGCAGATCGGCGGCGTTCAAGGCCGCGTCCACCTTGTCGCCCACCGCCAGCAGGGTTTCCCAGGCTTCGTCGTCGATTGGTTTGGTAACGCGCGGCGTTTCATGGAAGCGGCGAACTTCCATGACATGGCCGAACTGCACTTCACATTCATCCAATGCACCGGAGATCGGCGCTGCCGATTGCGGTTCGGGTGTTGCGGCCAGCGGGATATGGCCTTCGCCGGCCATCAGGCCGGAGGTGGGATCAAGGCCGATCCAGCCGGCGCCGGGCAGATAGACTTCGCACCAGGCATGCAGATCGGTGAAATCCTGCACCGGCCCTTCCGGGCCTTCGATTGGCTTCACATCGGCCACGAGCTGAATCAGGTAGCCTGAGACGAAGCGCGCCGCGAGGCCGAGATGGCGCATGGCCTGCACCAGCAGCCAGGATGTATCGCGGCAGGAGCCGCTGCCGTTGCTTAAGGTCTCTTCCGCCGTCTGCACGCCTGGCTCCAGGCGGATGAGATACTTGATCTCGTTGGCCAGCCGCTGATTGAGGCCCACCAGGAAATCCACCGTGCGTTTCGGCTTGCGGTCCACGCCAGCCAGCCACTTGGCCAGCAAAGGCCCCGGCTTGCTCAGGCGGCGGAAGGGCGCCAGATCTTCATGCAGCGCTGGGTCGTAGGTGAAGGGGAAGGTCTCGGCCTCGGGTTCGAGGAAGAAGTCGAAGGGGTTGATCACCGCCATATCGGCAACCAGATCGACGGTCACCTCGAAATGATCGGTACGCTCGGGGAAGACCAGCCGGGCCAGGTAATTGCCCTGGGGATCCTGCTGCCAGTTGATGAAGTGATCCTTGGGCGTGATGGTCAGCGAGTAGCTCAGGATCGGCGTGCGGCAATGGGGGGCCGGGCGCAGCCGCACCGTCTGGGCACCCAGATTGATCAGGCGGTCATAGCGATAAGTGGTGCGATGGTGCAGCGCAACCTGGATGCTCATAGTCCCCGCCAAGCTCAATAAACCTGTCTATGAATGCAATCGGTATGCCGGGCATAGTGCAAGCGGAATCCGCAGCCTGCGTGCAAAGGCAGTGGCAGTTAACGCCCAATGAGGCGGCGGAATGGTCATATATTAGGCAGTTATTGAGTGGTGGTTAGCAGGCATGTCAGAAAGCGCTATCCTATGGGCAGACTCAAAACAGGAGAGAGAAGCATGAATGCAGGATTTTCGGGCGCTTTCAAAGGCAAGCGGGTGGTGGTCGCGGGCGGTAGCCGGGGCATTGGCCGCTCCATCGCGTTGGGTTTCGCCGCTGGTGGTGCCGATGTATCGATCTGCGCCCGGGGTGCCGATGGAGTGCAGGCCGCCGTGAAGGAGTTTGCGGCCTTGGGCCAGCGTAGCCATGGCGCGCCTTGCGATCTTGCGGATGGCGCTGCAGTGGCGCGCTATATCGGTGAGGCCGCCGCCGCACTTGGCGGCATCGATATCCTAATCAATAACGCCTCTGGTTTCGGCCGCACCGATGACGAAGATGGCTGGGCTGCCTCGATCAATGTTGATCTGCTCGCCACCGTGCGCGCCTGCCGCGCTGCCCTGCCGCACATTGAACGCGCGGGCGGCGGCAGCATCGTGCATATCTCATCGATTTCCGGCCTGGCGCCCAGCGTGCGCACGCCGCCGTATGGTGCGGTGAAGGCGGCGCTGATTCAATACACGCTCACCCAGGCGGCAACCCTGGCGGCGAAGAATATCCGCGTCAATTGCGTCGCGCCGGGCTCGATCGAGTTTCCCGGCGGTGTATGGGATCAGGCACGCCAGCATAACCGCCCGCTCTATGACGGCATCCTCAACAGCATTCCCTTTGGCCGCATGGGCAAGCCCGAAGAAGTGGCGAATACCGTGCTGTTCCTGGCATCCGACCTGGCCAGCTGGGTCACCGGCCAGACCATCGTGGTGGATGGCGGCCAGATGCTCTAGGCACTGAATCCGAAGGCCGCCAGCCGCGCCAGCATGGGCGGCGGCGGCGGTGCTTCTACGCGCACCGCCGCGCGCTCGGCATGATAGGGAATCAGTAATTGCCGCGCATGCAGCAGCAAGGGCTCTGGCCCGCCTGCGCCATACAGCGCATCGCCCAGCAGCGGGCAGCCCAGCGAAGCGGCATGCACGCGGATCTGATGCGTGCGGCCGGTGAGCGGCCGGAAAGCGATCCAGCTTAAGCCATCCACTGCGCCAAGGACTTCGTATTCCGTGCTTGCCTGCTGGCCGGCGGCGTTGGTTTGCATGCGCCAGCCGTTGCGGTCATTCACTTTCAGCAGCGCCAGATCAATGCGGCCGCGCGCATCGGCCGGGCGGCCCCGCGCGATGGCCCAATAGGTCTTTGAGATCAGCCGTTCCTCGAAGAGTTTGCCCAATCGGCTCAGCGCCTTGGCATGCCGCCCGAGCACCAGGCAGCCACTGGTGTCGCGATCCAGCCGGTGCGCCGGCTGTGGAAATGCGCGGTTCCCGAAGCGCAGCGCTTCGAGATGCATTTCCAGGCTTTCCGGGGTTTTCGGGCCGCCATGCACCGCCAAGCCCGCCGGCTTATTCAGCACCAGCAGGCAGGAATCCTTGTGCAGCAGTAGGGCCGTGGGATCGAGGCTCATCAACGCTGTGGTAGCATGAACCGTGCTGGAGAACGACTGCTTGCCGTGATCGGGCCGAAGTTGGCACGGGATTCGCTAGGTGGATGGCGTGTTTGGCCCGCTGGGATGAGCCTCCGATCATCCGTGGACAGAAATGTAGTGATCGTGACCACCGAGACCCGCAAGATTCTGCTCGACCTCTCGATCGATGACGCGCCGCGTCGATCCGGTGGACGCCCAACTCTGGCCGATGATCTCCGCCGCCGTTTGGCTGATGCGATCATGGCAGGCGAGTTGCCGCCGGGCAGCCGGCTGGATGAGCATGATCTGGCGGAGCGCTATGGCATGTCGCGCACGCCGGTGCGCGAGGCCTTGCGCCAGTTGGCGGCGGTGGGTTTGGCGGAATACCGCCCGCATCGCGGCGTGATCGTGGCTTTTCCGGAACAGCAGCGCATCGCCGAGATGTTTGAGGTGATGTCAGAACTGGAAGCGCTTTGCGCCCGGCTGGCGGCTTTGCGCATGGATGCTGGCGAGCGACGCGAATTCGAGGCTTTGCACCGCCGCTCGCTGGAGCATGTGCGAGACGGCCGCATCGAGGATTACGATGCCGCCAACCTCGCTTTCCATGCCACGCTCTATCGCGGCGCGCATAACCATTTCCTGGAGGAAACCACGCTTTCTGTGCGCCGTCGCGTGCAGCCCTTTCGGCGCAGCCAGTTCCGCGTGCTGGGGCGCCTGGGTAATTCCTTCGCCGAACATGACCGGATCGTGGAAGCCGTGTTGCGCGGCGATGCCCAGGCCGCCGAGGCCAGCATGCGTGAGCATGTCAGTAAGGTCAGCGTTGCCTCAGTAACGCTGATCGAGGGTCGCCGCCAGCAGCAGACGGATGAGCCCGGCAGCGAGGGCTAGGCGAGGCTTTGGCGGTATTTCCGCCAATCGCCGAAGCGCGAGATATCATCGGTGCCAGTGGTGGCCGCCGCCTCGCAGAGAAAGCCCTTCATGCTTGTGCCGTCGCTGAGCGTTACGGTGCCGATGCCCAGCGGCGCCGGAATGCCGGCAACGAAGGCGCCGAAGCCGGCGGTGGGCAATTCCCAGATTTCACCGGCCACCGCGATGCCGCCATCGGCCACGCGCAGCACGCCGGGGCGTGGCGGGCCGCCGGCATCGATGCGGTAGAGCTTGTAGAGCGGCGCCGTTTCGCAGGCTGCGACGAAGCGCCCGCCAAGGCCGAGCAATTCCGGATTAAGTGGCTGTCCCTGCATATGGGCGCCGAATACCGCCACCGCCACGCTCGGGCTTGGCGGCGTGGCTGAGGGTTTGGCGGGGGGTAGGGGGTGTGGTGTGGCGCCCATGGGCAGGTTAGCCGCAGCATGGAAGGCGGCCCCGAAGGCTGCAAGCTTGGATTCCGCGAAAGCTGGCGCGATTAACGTGACGCCACTGGGCAGACCATCGGGCCGCATGGCATTGGGTACCGCTAGCGCACTAAGATCGAAGTAGTTCACGAAATTGGTATAGTAGCCGAGGTTGGCATTGAGCTTCAGCGGTTCGGCCAGGATTTCGGCCACGCGGTAGATGGTGCCGCTGGTGGGCACCAGCATGAAATCCACCTTGCCCCAGAGCGGATCACTCATCTGCTTCAGGGCGCGCAGGCGCTGTTGCATGCGGTAGAGATCCACTGCGCTGGCCTTGGTGCCGCTTTCCAGGATGCCGCGTGTTACGGGATAGATTTCATCCGGATGATCGCGGAAAAAATCATGCAAGGCCGTGGTGCGCTCGGCGGCGCCGGGTGGCGAATACAGCATACCCTGGGCTTCGGCATAGGGCGCATAGTCGATGGCCAGCTTCTCGCCACCCAGGGCTTCAAATCGTTCAATGGCACTGCTGAACAGGGCTTCGGCCAGCTTGTCGCCAAAGAATTCCGGCTTTTCCGGCACGGCAAAGCGGAAACGCGCAGGCTTTGCCGGCACGGTGGCGCGATAACCCGCTGGTGCTGAACGAGAATAGGCATCTGCCGTGTCATGGCCCCGCGCCGCCTCCAGCACGGTCATGGCATCAGCCACGCTGAGGGCGAAAACCGAGACGCAATCGAGCGAACGGCAGGCCGGCAGCATGCCGCTGGCGCTGATCAGGCCAACGGATGGTTTCAGGCCGACAATATTATTGAAGCCAGCCGGCACGCGGCCTGAGCCAGCGGTATCGGTGCCGAGCGCAAAGCTGACCAAGCCGGCGCTGACCGCCACTGCCGAGCCGGAGGAGGAGCCGCCTGGCACATAGTCCTTGTTGAATGGATTCACCGCCACGCCATAGGGCGAGCGCACGCCAACCAGACCGGTGGCGAATTGATCCAGGTTGGTCTTGCCGATGACGATGGCGCCAGCGGCTTCCAACTTCGCTACAGCGGCGGCTGAACGCTCTGGCGTGAAGGCGAATCCGGGGCAGGCCGCCGTGGTGGGCAGGCCGGCCACATCGATATTGTCTTTCACCGCGAAGGGGATGCCATAGAGCGGCAAGCCGACAGGGCCGGCGGCTTCTAGGGCTTTTGCCCGCAGCAGCAAGGCCTCGAGCGGTACTTTGGCCAGCCAGACCGCATCATCGCCCCGCGCTGCAATGGCTTGGGCAATGGCAGTCACCACGGCTGTCGGGCTGGTGTCGCCACGACCATAGGCTTCGTGCAGGAGAGCGATGGAAAGGCTGGGAAGGGTCATCGACACGGCTCCGAGATGCGGGACTAGGCTTTGTTGTATGCAACAGCCATACCGGCGCCAGAATCCATGATTGCTTTGAAAATATGCGGTTTTTCAGAAGTGATCTGCTGCCGCCTTAGCCACATTGCCTTGGGCATATGCATAAATAATAGACAATTTATAAACTAGCCATATAGCTCCTTTTGCTGGGAAATGCGGCTAGCTAGAGGCGATTCTCCCAGCCATTTCAGCCATGTGCATACAATCTGCGGTGCACTGCCGGTGCATGGCACGCCGGTTGCAGTGCAGTGGGCATCGAACCGAAATGGAGATCGCCATGCGCCGCCGTGCTTTTCTCTTCGCCACCTCGATGCTGACTGCGGCCGGGCTGTTGCTCGGTGCGGCTGGCGGTGCCCAGGCCCAGGGCCGCAAGGATACGTTGCTGGTGCTGGTGGAGAATGGCCCGAACAGCATGGACATCCATGGTGTTGGCACCAGCTTCCGCTCCTATGTGGCGGCCTGGAACATGTATGACCGCCTGGTCAGCTTCGGCCGCAAGACGCTGCCGGATGGCACGCAGATGTATGATTACAGCAAGATCGTGCCTGAACTGGCCGAGAGCTACACCGCCGCGGCCGATGGCAAATCCTTTACCTTCAAGATCAGACGCGACGCCAAATTCCACGATGGCGCGCCGGTAACCGCCCATGATGTGAAGTGGTCCTACGACCGCGCCGTCAGCGTTGGCGGCTTCCCTACTTTCCAGATGGCGGCGGGTTCTCTGACAAAGCCAGACCAGTTCGTGGTGGTGGACGATTACACCTTCCGCGTTGATCTGCCCAAGCGTGACAAGCTGGCCTTGCCCGACATGGCCGTGGTAGTCCCCGCCATCTTCAATTCCAAGCTCGCCAAGAAGCACGCCACGGAAAAAGACCCCTGGGCGATGGAGTGGATGAAGACCAATGATGCCGGCAGCGGTGCTTACAAGCTAGATAAATGGGTGCCGGGCCAGGAAACCGTGCTGGTGCGCAACGATGATTGGAAGAGCGGCCCGCTGCCGAAAATCCAGCGCGTGATCCTGCGCGAGGTGCCGCAGGCCGGCAACCGCCGCGCCCTGATGGAGCGTGGTGACGCCGATATCTCAGTGGATATGCCGCAGAAAGATTCGGCCGAGTTGATCGCGCTGGGCGATGCCGGCAAATACCGCGTGGTTGGCGTGCCGGTGGAGAATTCGCTGAAATATGTCGGCATGGTCACCACCATGAAGCCCTTCGATAATCCGAAGGTGCGCCAGGCCATTGCCTATGCCACACCCTATGAGCAGATATACAAGACCGCCATCTATGGCCGTGGCATTCCCATGGCCGGCGGTGCGGCGGGCGGGCCCAAGGATGCGGTCTGGCCGCAGCCTTTCCCCTATGCCACCGATCTAGCCAAAGCCAAGGCATTGTTGGTCGAGGCTGGCTACCCGGATGGCTTCGAGACCACGATTTCGATTGATCTTGGTGATGCCACGGCGTCTGAGCCCGAAGCCGTGCTGCTGCAGCAATCCCTGGCGCAGATCGGTATCAAGACCACGATCGAGAAGATTCCCGGCGCCAATTTCCGCAATGCCATGCTGCAGAAGAACCGCCCGCTGCATATCGCCAGCTTTGGCGGCTGGCTGAACTTCCCTGATTACTTCTTCTTCTGGGGCTATCACGGCCAGAATGCGGTGTTCAACACCATGGCCTACCAGAACAAGGCGATGGACGCGCTGATCGATGCCTCGCGTTATGAGGAAGACCCAGCCAAGTACGCCACCCAGGTGAAGGGCTTCATCAAGATGGCCATGGATGAAGTGCCGCGCGTGCCGATGTATCAACAGATTCTGGATGTGGGCATGCAGAAGAATATCAAGGGCTATACCTACTGGTTCCATCGCCAGCTCGATTTCCGCCAGCTCGAAAAGCTTTAAGGCGGGAAACAGCCCATGTTGCGGCTGATCGGCAGAAGGTTGGTGAGTGCGATCCCGAGCATCATTGGGGTGCTGATCGTCACCTTTCTGCTGACCCGCGCTCTGCCTGGTGACCCGGCGGTGTATTTCGCTGGACCCGCTGCCAGCCAGGAAGCCATCGAGCAAATCCGTAAGACGCTCGGCCTGGATAAGACCCTGCCCGAGCAGTTCCTGGTTTATATAAAAGACCTTGCGCGCGGCAATCTGGGCAATTCCATCGCCACTGGCCGGCCGGTGCTGGAAGAAGTGACCACGCGGCTGCCGGCCTCTTTGGAATTGACGCTTCTGGGCCTGATCGTCTCGGTCGCAATCGCCGTGCCGCTGGGCGTCGCGGCGGCAACGCGGCCTGGCTCCTGGATCGACCATAGTTGCCGCATCATCACCACCGCTGGCGTCAGCCTGCCGGCCTTCTTCAGCGGGCTGCTGCTAATCTATGTGCTCTACTATCTGCTCGGCTGGGCGCCGGCGCCGCTCGGGCGGCTGGATGTTTACGCGTCGGCGCCACGCAACATCACCGGCCTCTATCTGATCGACAGCTTGATTGCCCGGGATTTTGAAACCTTCATGTCGGCCCTGAAGCAGCTTCTGCTGCCGTCTTTCACGCTGGCCTTCTTCACCTTGGCGCCCCTGGCGCGCATGACCCGTGCCTCAATGCTGGAAGTCCTGAGCAGCGACTTCATCCGCACCGCGCGGGCCAGTGGCTTGGCGCCAGGCAAGGTGATCTACACCTACGCTTTCCGCAATGCCATGCTGCCGGTGATCACCACACTGGGCATGGTGTTCTCCTTCCTGCTCGGCGCCAATGTGCTGGTGGAGAAGGTGTTCTCCTGGCCCGGGATCGGCACCTTCGCCATTGAGGCATTGATCGCCTCCGATTATGCGCCGATCCAGGGCTTCGTGCTCACCATGGCCTTGCTTTATGTGCTGCTCAATCTGGCGATTGATGTGCTTTATATCGTCATTGATCCGCGCGTCGGGTTTGAAGGATGAGCGAAACGCTGAAGCATATCCGCTATGTGGTGACCGAGAATCCGGTCACGCTCTTCGCATTCAGCCTGTTTTTCCTACTGCTGCTGGCGGCGCTATTCGGCCCCTATTTGGCGCCGTATGATCCACTCGCCACCGATGCTGCCCGCGCCTTGAAGCCACCTTCGGCACAATACTGGTTTGGCACGGATGCCCTGGGGCGCGATATTTTCAGCCGCGTGCTGGTGGCGACAAGGCTCGATCTCTCCATCGCCTTCGCCGCTGTGATCCTCACCTTCGGTATCGGCGCCGTGGCCGGCATCGCGGCGGGCTATTTCGGTGGCTGGCCGGATCGTGTGGTGGGCCGCATCGCCGATACCATCATGGCCTTTCCGCTTTTCGTTCTCGCCATGGGTATTGTCGCGGCGCTTGGCAACACGGTGGGCAATATCGTGATCGCCACGGCGATCATCAATATGCCGCTCTATGCCCGCGTTGCTCGCGCCGAGGCGAATGTGCGGCGCAATGCCGGCTTCATCGAAGCGGCGCGGCTCTCAGGCAATTCAGAGGGCCGCATCCTGTTCATGCATATCCTGCCTAACATCCTGCCGATCCTGATGGTGCAATGTTCGCTCACCATGGGCTATGCCATCCTGAATGCGGCGGGCTTGAGCTTCATCGGCCTTGGCATCGCGCCGCCAACCCCGGAATGGGGCATTCTGGTGGCCGAAGGCGCGCAATACATCATCTCCGGCGAATGGTGGGTGGCTTTGTTTCCCGGCCTGGCACTGATGTTGGCGGTATTCTGCTTCAACCTGCTGGGCGATGGCCTGCGTGATATTGTTGATCCCCGGAGGCGCACATGAGCGCCGTTCCTCTCCTCTCGGTTACCGATCTCAGTGTTGAATTCCGCACCCGGGGCGGCATTGTGAAGGCATTGGATCGCGTGGATTTCGAAATTCACAAAGGCGAGATGGTGGCTATTGTGGGTGAGTCCGGCTCGGGTAAATCGGTCACTGCCTATACGGTGATGGGCATTCTCGATCCGGCTGGCAAGGTTTCCACCGGCACGGCGATTTTTGGCGGCATCGATCTGCTGGAAGCCTCGGAAGCCATGTTGCGCGAATTGCGCGGCCGTGAAATGTCGATGATTTTCCAGAATCCACGCGTGGCGCTGAACCCAATCCGCCGTGTCGGCCAGCAGATCGCCGATGTGTTGATCGAGCATGGTGGTGTTACCCGCGCGGAAGCGCCAAAGCGTGCCATCGAGATGCTGCATAAGGTGCGCATCCCAGATCCAGAACGCCGCGCCAAGGCCTATCCTTTCGAACTTTCCGGCGGCATGTGTCAGCGTATCATGATCGCCATTGCGCTAGCCTGCGCGCCTAAGTTGCTGATCGCCGACGAACCGACCACGGGTCTGGATGTGACCACACAGGCGGTGATCATGGATCTGGTGACTGAGCTTGGTCGGGCCCAGGGCATGGCGACCGTGCTGATCACCCATGATCTCGGCATGGCAGCGGAATATTGCGACCGCATCGTGGTGATGCATGCCGGCCATGTGGTGGAAACCGCGCCAACAGCTGAATTGTTCCGCAATCCCCACCATCCCTATACCGCGAAGCTGATCGCCGCCACGCCGCGTCCCACGGCCACATTATCGAGCTTAGCGTCTATCCCGGGCTCACTGCCTGATCTGCGTGCCGCCGACATTCCGCCCTGCCGCTACAGCCTACGCTGTGAGCGAAAACTGGCCAATTGTAGCCGGCCCTTGCCGAAGCTGAGCCGCCAGGAGGGCGGGCTTGTCGCCTGCTGGAATCCGCTATGACTGATCAACCCGCGCCGCTGCTTGATATCGCCTCGCTCTATAAGCTGTTTCCTTTGGGCCAGAAGTCTGGCTTTTTCGCCAAGGCGCGCGGTGCTGACAAGCCGGTGCCGAAACTGCATGCGGTGGATAATGTCAGTTTCCAGATCGCGCGTGGCGAAACCATGGGGCTGGTGGGGGAAAGTGGCTGCGGTAAATCCACCCTGGTGCGGCTGATCACCCGACTACTTGATGCCACCGACGGCAGCATCCGTTTGAATGGTGATGAGATCGGCCATATGCCGGCCAAGGGCTTCGGCTCCAGTCCCTATCGGCCACGGGTGCAGATGGTATTCCAGGATGCCACCGACAGCCTCAATCCGCGCTACACCGCCTTCGACGCGATCGCCGACCCGCTACATCGCTTGAAGCCACTGCCGAAAGATAAGCTGAAAGCGCGGGTGGAGGAACTGGCCGACCTTTGTGGCTTGCCGCAGGCTTTGCTCAGCCGCTTTCCACATCAATTATCCGGCGGCCAGAAAGCGCGTGTCGGTATCGCGCGGGCCATCGCTGTTGACCCGGAACTGCTGATTCTCGATGAGCCCACGGCGGCTTTAGATGTTTCCGTGCAGGTGGTGATTCTGCAATTGCTAGAGGAACTCAAGCGGCGCCTGGGCATGAGCTATCTATTCGTCAGCCACGATCTCAATGTGGTGCGGCTGCTCTGTGATCGCGTGATGGTGATGTATCTGGGCAAGATCGTGGAGATCGGCCCGGCGGAAGCTGTGTTCCGCAATCCGCGCCATCCCTACACCAAGGCGCTGCTTTCGGCGATCCCGCATTTCGATCCCGGTGTGGAATCGACCCGCGTGCGGCTGGGCGGCGAACCGCGCAGCCCGATCGATCCTTCGCCAAATGTCTGCCGTTTCCATGGCCGCTGCCCCAAAGGAGAGCTAGGCTGCGAGCAGGCGATGCCGTTGCTGCGGCCTATGGGGCCGAACCATCAGGCTGCCTGCCACCTGGCCGAGCCCGATCCGGATATGTTGCGTGAGGTTGCCTGAACGATGAGAGAATTGTGAGATGAAGGAATTCGACGCGGAAAGTTATGTTATCCAAGCCGCCGCCCTGGCTGGGCTTGAAATCGAACCGGCCCATATGCCCGGCGTGATTGAGAATCTGCAGCGTTCGGCGGCCATTGCCCGGGTGTTTCTGGATTTCCCGCTGCCTGATGATGTCGAACCGGCGGCGACGTATACGCCATGATCGATCATACCAGCAAAGCCGCCTAGATCGCGGCCGCCGTGGCGTCTGGCAAGGCCAGTGCCGTTGAAGCCGTGGATGTGGCGCTGAAGCGCATCGATGCCACCAACCCGCATCTGAATGCCTTCACCGCCGTTACCACTGAGCGCGCCCGTGCCCGTGCCGCCGCCCTGGATGTGGCCAAGGCCAAGGGCCAAACATTGGGGCCGCTGGCCGGCGTGCCTTTCGGCGTGAAAAACCTGTTCGATATTGCCGGGCTTGCCACGCTCGCCGGCTCCAAGATCAACCGCGACCTGCCGCCGTCTGGCACCGATGCCACGCTGATCCAGCGGCTGGAGGCTGCCGGCGCCGTGCTGGTGGGTGGCCTCAACATGGGCGAATACGCCTATGATTTTACCGGCGAGAATTGCCATTATGGCGCCTCGCGCAACCCGCATGATCCGGAGCGTATGTCGGGCGGTTCTTCCGGCGGTTCAGGGACGGCAGTGGCGGCCGGCATGGTGCCGCTCAGCCTTGGCTCCGATACCAATGGCTCGATCCGTGTGCCGGCATCGCTCTGCGGCTTGTTCGGGCTGAAGCCGACCTTTGGCCGGCTTTCGCGCCATGGCAGCTTCATGTTCGTGGCCAGCCTGGATCATCTGGGGCCCCTGGCGCGCAGCACCGCCGACCTGGCCCTGAGCTATGATGCCATGCAGGGTCCCGATGCCGGCGATCCAGCCTGCGCCCAGCGCACTATCGAACCTGCTTTGCCGGAACTGGAGAAGGGCATCGGCGGCCTGCGTATTGCCATCGCCGATGACTATTTCGCATCCCAAGGCGAAGCTCATGCCCATGGGGCGGTGGAAGCCTTTGCCAAGGCGCTCGGCGTTACCCAGCGTGTAAGCGTGCCGGAAGCCAAGCGCGGCCGTTCGGCGGCTTATGTCATCACCGCCATTGAAGGCGCCAATCTGCATCGCCAGCGCCTGCGCGAGCGGCCGAACGATTTCGATCCTGATACGCGCGACCGCTTCATTGCCGGTGCGCTGCTGCCGGGTGATTGGTATGTGCAGGCGCAGCGTTTCCGCCGCTGGTATCGCGCCCGGGTGCTGGAGCTGTTCAAGGATGTGGATGTGCTGCTGGCGCCGGCCACGCCCTGTTCGGCGCCGCTGCTGGGCCAGAAGATGATGACCCTGAACGGCGTGGCCATGCCGGTGCGGGCCAATCTTGGTATTTTCACGCAGCCGATTTCGTTTGCCGGGCTGCCGGTGGTGGCCACGCCCTATGCCGAGGCAAAGCCCTTGCCCATTGGCGTGCAGGTGATCGCGGCGCCTTGGCGCGAGGATCTGGCCCTGCGCGTGGCGCGACATTTGGAAAAGATCGGCATCGCTTCATCGAAGGTGGCAGCATGAGTCTTGAGATCAATATCCCCGACGTGGTGGCCGAGATGAAGGCCGCTTTCGCCCGTTATGAAGTGGCCCTGGTGACTAACGACGTGGCGGTGCTGGATGAGCTGTTCTGGAATAACCCGCTGACTTTGCGCTATGGCGTTACCGAGAATCTCTACGGGTATGATGCCATCGCCGCCTTCCGCGCCGGCCGGCCGGCCATGGGCCTGGAGCGCAGCATCTTCAATACCGTGATCAGCACTTATGGCCGCGATTTCGCCACGGCGAATACCGAGTTCCAACGTACCAACAGCACCAAGACTGGCCGGCAGAGCCAGACTTGGATGCGCACGCCTGATGGCTGGCGTATCGTATCGGCCCATGTGAGCCTGCTCGAAACCCCTAAAACTTAAGCGTCTTCACCGCTTGTGATTGCTGCCCTGTTGGGCAGAGCGTTGCCGCGAATGCAGGCAGCCTAGGGCGCAGCTGCGCCTGTGGCCGATATTTTTAGGTTTTTACGGCCAATACCCCACTCTTTTATGGCTGGCATGGCGATTGCAAATGAAAGCAAGTCGGATTGCACACTGTATGCACAGTGCAAGAGTGATCCGGCCAGATATCAGGCTCCCATCGCCACCGATCAGAGGAAGAGGCCGCCCGCATGACCCGCAAGATGCCGATCAACCGTCGCTCACTCGTGAAAGCCGGCCTCGCAGGTGCCGCCATCGGCACCTTTGCCATGCCGAACATCGTCGCCGCGCAGTCCAGGACTTTTCAATGGAAGATGACCAACGCCTATGGCCCCGGCTCGCCTTTCTACGTTGTTGGCCCGGGCAGCCCGACTGATTTCTGCGAGATGGTGAAGAAGCTCTCTGCCGGCCGTCTCACCATCCAGCATTTCGCTGCCGGCGAACTGATTCCGGCGCTCGAAGGCTTCGATGCCGTGTCCAAGGGCGTGGTGGAGATGAATGCCGCCAATAGCTATTTCTGGGCTGGCAAATCGGCGGCGGCGCAGTATTTCACCACCGTGCCCTTCGGCCTGAATTTCCAGGGTATGACCGCCTGGCTCTATCACGGCGGTGGTCAGAAAATGTGGGAAGATCTCTACAAGCCCTTCGATCTGGTGCCCATGGCCATGGGCAATACCGGCGTGCAGATGACCGGCTGGTACCGCAAGCCGATTAACAGCGTGGAGGATTACAAGGGCCTGAAAATGCGCATTCCGGGCCTGGCCGGCAAGGTCTATGCCGCGCTTGGCGTTGACGTGAAACTGCTGCCGGGCGGCGAAATCTTCCCGGCGCTAGAGCGTGGCGTGATCGATGCTGCTGAATTCGTTGGCCCCCACCAGGATCGCCGTCTCGGTCTGCATAAAGCGGCGAAATTCTACTACACCACGGGCTGGCATGAGCCTTCCAACGTCACCGAGTTGATCGTGAACGGCAAGGCCTGGGCTTCGCTGCCGGATGACCTGAAGGAAATCGTGAAGGTGGCCGCCGCCGCCTGCAACACCATCAGCCATACCTGGTGCGAGGCCACAAATGCGGAAGCGCTTGACGATCTGGTGAAGAACCAGGGCGTGACCGCGCAGCCGCTGCCGCCGGCCATCGTTGCCAGACTGCGTGATGTTACCGCCCAAGTACTGGCCGAGGGCGCCGCCAAGGATCCGGCGGTGAAGAAGGTGCATGACAGTTTCATGGCCTTCAAGGCGACCCATGACAAATGGGCTGGCATCTCGGAGGCCGTCTATCAGGCGCAGATCCGCGGCGCGATGAGCTGAGGGTGCAAGCGTTAGTCGAGCGGTTGAACCGCTGGGCTGGGGGCCTCGACCAAGTGGTCGAGGTCTCCGGCCGCCTCGCCTCCTGGACTGGTTTCGCGCTGGTTCTCGTGATGGCCTTCAATGTGCTGCTGCGCTACGGCTTCCATACCGGATCGGTGGCGATGCAGGAGTTGGAATGGCATCTGATGGCGCCAGTTTCGCTGTTATGCATCGCCTATGCGATCAAGCATGAAGGCCATGTGCGGGTGGACATCCTCTATGGCCGTTTCTCACCGCGTAGCCAGCAGATTGTCGAGTTTGTCTCCTGTCTGGCGGCCGTGGCGCTTTGCGTCATCGTAATGAAGCTATCCTACGGATATGTGGAGCAATCCTTCCGCATTGGTGAAGGCTCACCCGATCCCGGCGGCCTGCCATACCGCTTCATCCTCAAAGCCATGATTCCCGCCGGGTTCTTTCTGTTGTTTTTGCAAAGCCTGGCGGCAACCTGCCGCGCCCTGATTCCCTTGCTGGGCGGCGCACCGCCGGCCGTCAAACCGGAGCACGAGTTAGAACATGCCGCTTAACGAAATTCTGGCGATTTCCTGCATCATTTCCTTCTTCCTATTGTTGGCTATTGGTATTCCTGTCGCCCTGACTCTGGCGATCAGCGGCTTCTTCTTCGGCTATCTCGGCTTTGGCTCGCTGTTGTTCAATCTGTTGCCAGCGCGCATTTTCGGCGTCACCGCCAATTACACCCTGATCGCGATCCCGCTTTTCGTGTTCATGGGGATGATGCTGGAGAAATCCAAGATCGCGAACGATCTGATGGAAGTGATCGGGCATCTTGCCGGTGGCCTGCGCGGCGGCATGGGTATCGGTATCGTGCTGGTAGGCGTACTGATGGGCGCCACCACGGGCATTGTCGGCGCCACCATCGTTACGCTCGGCCTGCTCACGCTGCCAACGCTGCTGCGACGCGGCTACAACAAATCTATCGCCTGTGGCACCATCTGCGCCTCAGGCACGCTAGGCCAGATCATTCCGCCCAGCACGATCCTGATTCTGCTTGCGGATATTCTCGGCCAATCGGTCGGCACGCTGTTTGCCGCCGCCGTGTTTCCTGGCTTGATGCTCTCGGCCATCTTCTGCATCTTCCTGCTGATCCTTGGCATGGTAAAGCCGGAACTTGTGCCGCCAATCCCGGCCGATGAGCGCTTCGCCATGAGCAAAAGTGAATTACTGCGGAAGACCCTGAAGGTTGGCGTGCCGCCGATCGCGCTGGTGCTGGCGGTACTCGGCTCGATCATTGGTGGCGTGGCGGCGCCTACTGAAGCGGCCTCCATGGGTGCTCTCGGCTCCATCCTGGTGGCTGGGATTGCTGGCCGACTGAACTGGACCATGTTGAAGGAGACGGTCTACGCAACTGGACGTATTACCGCTGCGATGATGTTCATTTTGATCTGCGCCCAGGTCTTCGCGCTGGCCTTCCGCGGCCTGCAGGGCGAACAACTGGTGCATGATTTCTTCAAGAACGTGCCTGGCGGCATTGTTGGTGTGTTGTGGTTCATGATGGCGCTGATCTTCGTGCTTGGCTTCTTCATTGAGTGGATTGAGATCAGCTATATCGTCGTGCCGCTATTCCTGCCGATTCTGCAGGCCGCGAATGTCGATCTTGTCTGGGTTGCCATCCTGATCGCGGTCAACCTGCAAACCTCGTTCCTCACGCCGCCCTTCGGCTGGGCGCTATTCTATTTGCGCGGCGTGGCGCCACCTCAGGTGACAACCCTTGACATCTACAAAGGTGTGATCCCATTCATCGGATTGCAGTTGATCTCACTGGTCACTGTCTTCTACTACCCGTCCATTGCCACATGGCTGCCCAAGGCCATCGGTTGGTAGGCAGTACCGGGTAAGGGGCCGGTGCCTGGCGTAATAAGGCGGGGAGTATGATTCTCGATCTATCGCACATGCTGCTTTTCGGCGGACTGCTGCTGGCCGCCGGTGCGGTGGCCGGTGTCACTGCCGGGCTGCTCGGTGTGGGTGGCGGTATCGTCATCGTGCCGGTTTTGTGGCATCTCTTTTCGGCGCTGGGCATTGATGAAGCGGTGCGCATGCATGTGGCTGTGGGCACCTCGCTTGCCTCCATCATCGCTACCTCGATTGCGTCGGTGCGCGCGCATCACAAGCGCGGCGCAGTGGATTTCCAGCTGCTGCGCAGCTGGGGGTGGTGGATTTTTGTGGGTGTGCTGGTGGGCACTTTCCTCGCCAGCCATGTGCGCGGCCCGGTTCTGAGCGCGGTATTCGCCAGTGTGGCTCTGGTGGTCTCGCTGCATATGGGGTTTGGCAAGCCGGAATGGCGCCTGGCGCCAGACCTACCCCGAGGCGGCGCACGCGCAGCGCTGGCGACGGTAATCGGTGCCATCTCGGCCATGATGGGCATCGGTGGCGGTACGCTCAGCGTACCGATCCTGTCGCTATTCGGCTATCCGATCCATCGCGCGGTGGGCACGGCGGCGGCCATCGGCTTCATCATCGGCATCCCCGGCGCCATCGGCTTCGTGATCGCCGGCAGGCATGTGCCGGACCTGCCGCCTTTCAGTCTCGGCTATATCAGCCTGATCGGCTTTGCGCTGATTTTTCCCACCTCCACCCTGCTGGCACCTTATGGTGCGAAGCTGGCGCATGGCCTGAATACCCTTAATCTGAAGCGCGTCTTTGCCGTGTTCCTGGGTTTCACAGCGCTACGCATGTTCTACGATCTGCTGTATTGAGGATTTGACAATGTTGCACACGCCTCGCGCCCGCCGCGGCATGGTCACCGCGCCGCATCATTTGGCCTCTCAGGCCGGTCTTGCCGTTTTACGTGAAGGTGGTAATGCCATCGAGGCCACGGTAGCGATGGCTGCGGCCCTGGCCGTGGTCTATCCGCATATGACCAGCATCGGTGGCGATGGTTTCTGGCTGGTGGCGCAGCCGGGCCAAGCACCGGAAGCCGTGGAAGGGTGTGGTTCGGCGGTCGCGGCGGCCGATGTGGCGCTCTATCGCGGCAAGGGCCTGAGCGCCATTCCCTGGCGCGGGCCATTGGCTGCCAACACTGTGGCCGGCACGATCTCGGGCTGGGGTGAGGTGCTGAAAACTTCATCCGCCTGGGGCGGCAAGCTGCCGCTCAGCCGCTTGGTGGAGGAAGCCGCCTGGCATGCCGAGAACGGCTTCGCGGTCACGCTCAGCCAGGCTGAACTCACTGCCAGCAAGCTGCCAGAACTGAAAGACGCGCCCGGCTTCAAGGAAACCTTCCTGATCAATGGCCACCTGCCGCGCGAAGGCGAGCGCATGACATTGCCGGCCCTTGGCGCGACGCTGAAGCGCATCGGCCGAGCCGGCACCGAGGATTTCTATCGCGGTGAACTGGCGAAGAGCCTAGCCGCCGATCATGCCCGCTTCGGCACGCCGCTGGCAGGCGCTGACTTGGCCGCGCATCAGGCACGCCGCCCGGCGGCTTTGTCGGTGACGCTGAAAAACGCCACGGTCTACAATTTCGCGCCGCCCACCCAGGGTTTCGCCTCACTGATGATCCTGGGCCTGTTTGATCGCCTGAATGTGAAAAAGGCGGAAGGCTTCGATCATATCCACGGCCTGGTGGAGGCAACCAAGCAGGCTTTCCTAGTGCGCGACCGCATCCTGGGCGATCCCGACAGCATGCTGGAGCGGCCGGAGAAATACCTGGAGGCCGCGGCGCTCGATCAATGGGTGCAGCGTATCGACCGCAGCCAAGCTTTACCCTGGCCCTATCCAGCCAATCCGGGAGACACAGTATGGATGGGAGCGATTGATGGCGAGGGCCGCCAGGCCAGCTTCATCCAGAGCATCTATTTCGAGTTCGGTTCCGGTTGCGTGCTGCCGGAAAGTGGCATTGTCTGGCAGAACCGGGGCTCCAGCTTCCTGCTCGATGGGGTCGGGCCGCGCCTGCTGGCGCCGGGGCGGCGGCCATTCCATACCCTCAATCCCGCGATGGCGCGATTCAATGATGGCCGCCTCATGGTCTATGGCACCATGGGCGGGGAGGGCCAGCCGCAGACTCAATCGGCCCTGTTCAGCCGCTACGGCCTGTTCGGCATGCCGTTGCAGCAGGCGGTGACGGCGCCGCGCTGGCTGCTCGGCAAGACCTGGGGTGAAAACAGTATCACGCTGAAGCTGGAAAGCCGCTTTGATGCCGACCTGGTGGCGCATCTGCGCCGGGCCGGCCACGATATCGAATTGCTGGAGGATTTCACGGCCACCATGGGCCATGCCGGGGCGATCGTGCGGCACCCGGATGGCGCCCTGGAGGGTGCCACCGATCCGCGCAGCGACGGAGCCGTTGCCGCCTTCTAACCAGCCGGTTACAGTCCGGCCCATGATGCGCAGTATCGAAGATATTATGGGTCTATCGCCCGTGATCCCGGTGGTGGTGGTGGAAGCGGTGCAGGATGCCGTGCCGCTGGCCGAGGCCTTGCTGGCGGGTGGCGTTGGCGTGATCGAAATCACCCTGCGTACGCCCCAGGCGCTGGAGGCAGCCGCACGCGTGGCTAAAGCGGTGCCGGGCATCGCCCTGGGTATTGGCTCGATCCTGGATCACCGCCAGCTTGCCGCCGCCCGCGATGCCGGCGCGCATTTCGTGGTCACGCCCGGCACGCCGCCGAAGCTGGCCGAGGCTTTGCGCAAATCCGAAATGCCGGCTTTGCCTGGCAGTAATTCTTTAAGCGAGATGCTGGCCTTGCGCGATCTTGGCTTCCGGCATCTGAAATTCTTCCCTGCCGAACCGGCTGGTGGCGCGCCCTACTTGAAAGCGGTGAGCGGCCCAGTGCCCGATCTGCGCTTATGCCCCACCGGCGGCATCGACGCCGAGAAGGCCAAAATCTATCTGGCGCTGGCCAATGTGCCTTGCGTTGGCGGCTCCTGGCTGGCGCCGGATGCGCTGGTACGGGCCCGCGACTGGGCCGGTATAACCCAGCGTGCCCGTGAAACGCTGGACGCGCTTCGCCCCTGAATTTTCAACCGCCCCATAAAAAAGGATAAGGGAAACGCCATGAAGTTGTTCTATTCGCCGACCTCGCCCTATGTGCGCAAGGTTTCAGTTGTTGCCATTGAGCTTGGCCTGGCCGAGAAGATTGAGCGCGTGACCAAGGTGGTATCGCCGGTGGCGCGCGATGAATTGGTGGCCGCCAGCAATCCGCTCGGCAAGGTGCCGACTTTCGTGACCGACGATGGCCAGGCGCTCTACGATAGCCGCGTCATCTGCGAGTATCTTGATACGCTTGGAGGCAACAAGCTGTTCCCGGTTTCCGGCGCCGCGCGGTGGACGGCGCTGACCCGCCAGTCGCTGGGCGATGGCCTGCTCGATGCCGCCCTGCTGGTACGGTATGAAGGTTTCTTGCGCCCTGAAGACAAGCGCTGGGCTGATTGGTCGCAGGGCCAGATGACCAAGGTGACCGCCAGCATGGTGGAAATCGAGCGGCAGGCCGCCAGCTTCGGCAAGGGTGTCGATATCGGCCTGATCAGCATCGGCTGTGCGCTTGGTTATCTCGACTTCCGCTATGCCGATATGAAGTGGCGCGATACCTACAAGGCTACGGCGGCCTGGGCGGCGGACTTCAACGAGCGCTCGTCGATGAAGACCACTGTTCCGGCTGCCTGATATCCGGTGACGGGATTACCGTTTCTGGTTTTTGCCCTTGTGGTCGGCGCGGTGTATTTCATGCCCGCGCTGATCGCCTGGCGCCGGCGCGCACCCCGCGCCGGTCTCATCTTGATTGCCAATGCCGCCTTGGGCTGGACGGTAATTGGCTGGATTGTGCTGTTATTGCTGGCCCTCAGGCCCGTGGTGCAGGCACCAAGGTGATGCCGCCATTGCCAAAGCCGATCCAAGCCGGGGTGCCGATGGGTAATGGTCGCCCGACCTGACGATCAACGATGAATATTTCGCCCTGGGGCGTGGTGACAGTGTATTCCATATGGGTGCCAAGATAGGCCGCCTTGCGGATTGCTCCCTGCAGGGCAGGGCCTGGCGGCGGTGCATCACTTAGAATCAAAGCCTCGGGCCGCGCCGCGATCTTCGCCGCGCCAGCAGTCAGGCCGCGCCGGGGCAATTCCAGCACCACTGATCCCAGGCGCACCGTGGCGCGTTCGGCATCCAGCGGCACCACCTCCACATCCAACAAATTGGCATCGCCGATGAAATCGGCCACGAACAGATCGGCTGGGCGCTCATAGAGATCGCGCGGGCTGCCTTCTTGGGCGATCACCGCATTGGCCATCACGATGATACGGTCGGATACCGCGAGTGCCTCCTGCTGGTCATGAGTGACATAGACCACAGTCAGCTTCAGGCTTTGCTGCAGGTCGCGGATATCCTCGCGCACGCGGCGACGCAGCTTGGCATCCAGATTAGACAAAGGCTCATCAAACAAGAGCACGGTTGGTTCCAGCACCAGGGCGCGGGCCACCGCCACGCGCTGCTGCTGGCCGCCGGAAAGCTCCGATGGCAGGCGCAATTCCAGACCATTCAGGCCCATCAGGCGCAGCTTTTCCTGCGCCATGGCTTCCGCCTGGGTCTTGGGCAGGCCACTCACCAGCGGGCCATAGGCGGCATTCTCCAGCACATTCATATGTGGGAATAATGCGTAGGACTGGAATACCATGCTCACGCCGCGCTCGGCGGCTGAAAGCCGCGTCACATCCTTACCGCCGATCAGTATCCGGCCCGCGCTCGCCATTTCCAGCCCGGCCACCAAGCGCAACGTGGTGGTTTTGCCGCAACCCGAGGGCCCCAGCAAGGTCACTAGGCTGGCCGGCGGGATGGTGAACGACACATCGTTCACCGCAGTGAAGCCGCCGAAACGCTTCACCACATGCTGGAATTCGACGGAAGCCGGGCTGGTCTGGCTCATTTCGGCAGCGAGGCCACGTCTTTCTCCCAGCGTGCGATCAGCCGCTTGCGCTCGGCCGAGCTGCCATATTTGGCGAAGTCGTAATCAATCAGCTTCATCTGATCCAGCCGCGGTGCTTTGGGCGGGGTCGGCGTCGCCGGGTTGCTCGGTACTTGATAGGACTTGCCCTGCACCGCCAAAGCCTGGGCGGCCGGTGTCAGCGCGAATTCATACCATTTCTTCGCATTCTCCAGATTGCGCGCGCCTTTGATGATCGACATCGAGCCGATTTCATAGCCGGTGCCCTCGCAGGGCGGCTGCACCGCCACGGGGAAGCCTTCCACGGCTTCCGCCACGGCGTCATGCATGAACATCACGCCGATCATGGTCTCACCCCGCGCCGTGTTGCGCGCCGGGGCGGGGCCGGAGCGGGTATATTGATTCACTTGGCCATGCAAGCTCTTGAGGTAAGCGAAGGCTTTGTCCTCGCCCATCAGCTGCACCAAAGTGGCAATGGCGGTGTAGGCGGTGCCTGAGGAAGCCGGGTTGGAAATCTGGACTTCTTCCTTGAATTGCGGCTTCAGGAGATCGGCCCAGCATTTTGGCGCCTCCACTTTTTTCTTCGCCAGCAATTCAGTGTTATAGGCAAAACCCAGGGCGCCGGCATAGATGCCCACGGTGCGGTAACCCGATTGCTTGGCCTGGGATTGTGCCCAGGGATGCAACTTTTCCAGCTGTGACGAGCGGTAGGCTTCGCTCAAATTCTCTTCCGCCATTTGCAGATGCGGATCGCCGGTGCCGCCCCACCAGATATCACCCTTGGGGTTGCTGCCCTCGGCGCGAATCTGCGCCAGGGTCTCGCCCGAACCTTTCTGCGTCATGGTCACCTTGACGCCGCTCTGGCGCTCAAAGGCATTCGCCATCAGCTGGCACCAGTCAATCAGCGCGCTGCAATAAACGGTGATCTGCGCCTGGGCAGGGGTGGCAGGAAGGGCTGCGGCGGCCAGCAGGGCCGCGGCGATCAGGGTCTTGCGCATGGTTCGTTTCCTCTGGTTTCTTCTATTTACTTTGGCAGGGCCGCCACGTCCTTTTCCCAACGCTCCAGCAGGCGCTTGCGCTCGGCGGCGGAGCCGTATTTGGCAAAGTCGTAGTCGATCAATTTCACATCCTCCAACCTGGGTGTGTTGGGTGGGATCGGCGCATCGACATGGCTGGGAATCTGGAAGCTCTT